>ERZ1023848.134-NODE-134-length-31326-cov-11.303572_pt1 | contig 31326 bp, 20 predicted proteins | sample MGYA00380385_ERZ1023848 | MGnify/ENA primary metagenome ERZ1023848 (study PRJEB33179, sample SAMN07449069) | human gut metagenome | biome: Human-gut; feature: Human associated habitat; material: Faeces | host: Homo sapiens | place: India:Kasaragod | collected...
CCATTCGTGTTATGCCTTCGTTGAGCAGTTCGCTGGTGCAAGCCATGTTGATGCGTATGAACGCCGCGCCTTCAGCGCCGTACATGCTGCCTGCATTCACCCACACTTTGTTCTCGTGCATGAGCATCTCCTCTATTTCGTCCGACGAGATATGCAGTTCCGAGCAGTCAATCCACGCCAGATACGTGCCCTCCATGCGCATCACCTTGCACTTGGGCAGTTCGCGAGCGAAGCGTTCCATCAGCAAGTCGTAGTTGGCGGAGATGTATTTGCGCAGCTGTGTGAGCCATTCGTAGCCCTCGTCGCTGTAAGCAGCCTGCAGAGCTATCACGCCGAACGGGTTCACGTCGCACACCTCGTTGATGTTTATGGCGCGGTCGATGCGGTTGCGCACCTCAGCGTCGCGGCAGACTATGTTCGCAATCTGCAGTCCGGCGGTGTTGAACGCCTTCGACGGCGAGCAGCAGGTTATCGAACCGCGGCTCAGTTCGTCGGGCAGCGAACCGAACGGCACGTACTCGTTGTCGTAGAGCGTCAGTTCGCAGTGTATCTCGTCCGACACCACGCGCACGCCATACTTGCGGCAAAGCTCCGCCACGCGGGTCAGTTCGTCGCGCGTCCACACTCGTCCGCCCGGATTGTGCGGGTTGCAGAGCAGCATCAGTCGTGCGCGTTCGTGCTTGAGCTTGCGTTCGAGGTCGTCGAAGTCGATTTCGTAGCGCAGTTCCTCCTTATTATATATAAGCGAGTTGGATACCATCTCGCATCCGTTGTTGCGTATTGAGGAGAAGAAGCAGTTGTACACCGGTCCCTGCACTATCACCTGGTCGCCGGGCAGCGTGAGCGCCTTGATAACCGCCGACACAGCCGGCACCACGCCCGACGTGTAGATGATATCCTCGCGGTTGATGTGCCATCCGTGACGCTTATCAAACCAGCAGCACACCGCCTCGTAGTACGCCTCCGGCACACGTGTGTAGCCGAAGATGCCGTGCGCCACGCGTCGCTGCAAGGCTTCGGTGATGCCAGGGAAGGTCTCGAAGTCCATATCCGCCACCCACAGCGGAATGATGTCAGCCTCTGGCGCCGAATCCCATTTGTACGAGTCGGTGCCGCGTCGGTCGGTGGGTATTGAAAAGTCGTATTCCATAGCTTACGTCTTTTGTTTTATGTTTATAGACAAACGATGTTTAGTTTATAGACCATTGTTATTGGGTCTATAACAATCTGTTTTGTGGCTAAGCCCGCGTGAGAATCTCGCAGTCGGCAGGCTTTTTGATATTCTCGTCGAGTATTATCTCGCCGATGCTGTCAGCCACGATGCGTCCTGACGCAGGGTTCTTTACGCTCTTTATGTATCCGCGTATGTCAGCCTGCACGGTAGAATACTCGAACGCGCGGTCGCATTCGGCGTCGAACGTGCAGTTCTCGAGCACCAGATCCTTGGCGTAGCAGAGCGGCTGTTCGCCCGATATATGGCAGTTGACGAGTCGCAGTCCGCGCGAGTGCCATCCGAGGAATTCTCCGTTCAGCTCCGAGTCGTACACCGTCACGTTGTCCACCTCCCAGAACGAGTCCTTCGTGTCTATCTTCGCGTTGCGAATCTCTATGTCGCGCGAGTACTGGAAGACGTACTTCGCGTCCGACTCGAGTCCGTCCACCTTCACGTTGCGGCAGTGCATGAACGGGTACGTACCCTCGTGCAGCACCACGTTCTCCAGCTTCAGTCCGTCGATGCCCCAGAACGTCTCGTCGGCATCGTTCACGGTTACGTTCTTCAGCGACAGATTCTTCATCTCGCGGAAGAACTTCGGACCGTTTATCACGCAGTCCTCCATGTGCATATCGTCCGAGTACCATATCGCCGAGCGCGAGCCCGGAGCGAAATAGCAGTTGCGTATGTCCGATCCCTTCACGTGCCACAGCGGGTACTTGCCCTCGAAGTAGCAGTTGCGGCAAACGATGTTGCTACACTCCTTTACGCCCGATTCGCCGAAGGTGATGCGCACGTGGTCGAGCTCCACGTTGTGTATCTCGAAGAGCGGACGCTCTCCGCCGAAAACCTTGTTACTGATCTTTTCCATAATGATTGCATGAAGTTTGAATGTTCCAGAATTTGAGTTTCACTAAGAATATAAAGCCTCTGAAGCACAGTTCGATGCACATAGCTATCCATACGCCGCGCAGTCCCATCGACGGCGCCAGCAGAGCGGCGAGCGATATGCGCACGCCCCATATCGAGACGAGGTTCATGATGCTCGGCACGAGCGTCTTTGCGGCGCCCACGAACACACCATAGCTCACGATGGCAGCGGCGAACATAGGCTCGGCGAACGCTTCTATGCGCAGCACCTCCACGCCCAGACGGCGCACCTCCTCAGCCGGCGTCATCATAGCCATAGCTACGGGCGCTCCGACGTACATCACCACGCCCATCACAGCCATCACCGTCACGCCCAAGCCCACCGACAGCCACGCAAAGCGCTTCATCAGTTCGTGCCTGCCGGCTCCGATGCTCTGTCCGACGAGCGTCGTAGCAGCATCGGCGATGCCGTAGCCCGGCATGTAGCAGAGACTCTCCACGATTACGCCGAACGAGTTGGCGGCGATGGCGAACGTGCCCAGCGGCGCAATGATAATGGTCGTCATCACGTAAGCCGAGCACATGATGGTCTGCTGCAATCCCATAGGCAGACTGATGTGCAGCGCGCGCTTCACCACGCCCCACGTAGGCAGAAAGCGCCCCGTGTCGATGCGCAGCGACAGCTCTTTCGAGCGGAAACAGAGTATGTACATCGTGATCGACGCAGCCACCAGCTCAGCCGACACGGTGCCTATCGCCGCACCCACTACGCCCATACCCATGCCCGGTATAGTTACTTCTGTGCCAAACAGTTGCATGGGTCGTGTGGGGAAGATGAGGAAGAAGTTGAACACCACGTCGAGCGACATCATAACCACGCTCATCGCGCTCGTCACAACCATATTGCCCGAACTCCTAAGCATGCCGGCGCCGAATATCGAGAACTGGAATATGGGCAGAGCCGTAGCCACGATGGCGAAGTAGGCAGACGCCGTGGGCGTGATGTCGCTGCCGCCGCCCAGCCACACGGGCAGGAACGGACTCACCGCCAGCGACACCAAGCCAATGAGCGCGCTCACCACGAGCACCGACATTATGCCCTGTCTGAGCGTGTTGCGAGCCCGCCGAGGGTCGTTGGAGCCCAACTGATGGCTCACCTGAACGTAGAATCCGGCTGCCGACGCCGAGCAGATGCTGCCCAGCAGCCACATCGTCGTCTCCATCAGTCCGATGGAAGCCGACGCCTGCGCGCCCATGCTGCCCACCATCGACGCGTCGATGTATTGCATCATCGTCGTCGTGAGCTGCGCCAGAATAGCCGGCGTGGCGAGAAACATCACGAGTCGCGCCTGCTCGCCGAGCGTCATAGGCTTGCCATGACGTATCATCGAGAGTAACGCGTCTTTCTTCTTGTCTGATTTCATATATGAATCTGTGTGTGTATATATACCTATTGAACTGTCTCAGTTTGCTGATATCGCTTTGCGAAGTTACTACAAATTTTCATAATACACAACGCCCTTCGCCGCTTATCCGTAATAAGTATACCGAAAAAGGGAAAAAGGGTAATTTTGCGTTAAAACCTAATACTTTATGCGTTTTTATTTCGCTCTCTCGAAAAATAGCCGTACCTTTGCACCCGATAACAAAACATGTATAACCCTGTGGAAGAATTTGGCTGCTTGCAACCACACAAAAAAATGCTAAAACTGCAACGCTAACCGCGAATGTAAGAACGCGAAACGTAAAAGGATAACGACGGTTAGACAGCGGTAATTTGGTGTTTTTCCACTTATTTAAATTTAAAAATTGGAAAAATGAATTATCTTTTTTCTTCAGAATCAGTTTCAGAAGGCCATCCAGACAAAGTGGCCGACCAGATTTCAGACGCTTTAGTAGATCAGTTCCTCGCTTACGACGCCAACGCACACTGCGCCATCGAGTCGTTCGTGACAACCGGTCAAGTAGTAATCATGGGCGAGGTGCGCTCTGAAGCCTACATCGACCTGCAGACCATCGCACGCAAGACCATCAACCAGATTGGCTACACAAAGTCGGAGTATCAGTTCGACGGCAACTCATGCGGTGTGCTCACAGCCATCCACGAGCAGTCGGACGACATCGACCGTGGCGTGAGCCGCGAGAAGGAAGAGGACCAGGGCGCCGGCGACCAGGGAATGATGTTCGGCTACGCCACCAACGAGACCGAGAACTACATGCCCGTAACGCTCGACCTCGCACAGCTCATCATGCGTGTGCTCGCCGACATACGCAAGGAGGGCAAGCAGATGACATACCTGCGCCCCGACTCTAAGAGCCAGGTTACGGTAGAATACTCGGAGGAGGGCATACCGCAGCGCATCGACACCATCGTAGTGTCTACACAGCACGACGAGTTCGACAACGACGACGAGCGCATGCTCGCCAAGATCAAGGACGACGTGCTCAACATACTCATGCCGCGCGTCAAGGCAGAGATACACAGCGAGAAGGTGCTCGCACTCTTCGGCGATGACATCAAGTATTTCGTCAACCCGACCGGCAAGTTCGTAATCGGAGGCCCCCACGGCGACACCGGTCTCACCGGTCGTAAGATTATCGTCGACACATACGGCGGCAAGGGCGCACACGGCGGCGGAGCCTTCTCTGGCAAAGACCCCTCTAAGGTAGACCGCTCGGCAGCATACGCAGCACGCCACATCGCAAAGAACATGGTAGCGGCAGGCGTTGCCGACGAGATGCTCGTGCAGGTGAGCTACGCCATCGGCGTCGCTGAGCCGGTGAACATCTACGTCAACACATACGGACGCAGCCGCGTGCAGATGAGCGACGGCGAGATTGCAAAGAAGATTGAGAAGCTCTTCGACCTCCGTCCGAAGGCCATCGAGAAGGATCTCAAGCTGCGCCAGCCTATCTATCGCGAGACTGCTGCCTACGGACACATGGGCCGCAAGAACGAGGTAGTGAAGAAGACCTTCACATCGCGCTATCACGAGACAAAGGAGATGGAGGTGGAGCTCTTCACATGGGAGAAACTCGACCGCGTAGACGATATCCGCAAGGAATTCGGAATCTAAAGAATGGTGATATGGTGTTGTGTTGAAGTGTTGAGATGTTGAGATGATATGGTGTTGTGTTGAAGTGTTGAGATGGTGACATTACCTTCTATAGGTATAGACAAATCTCACCATCTCACCACAACAACATCTCAACATCTCTACAAATCTCACCACCTCACCACAACAACATTTCAACATCTCTACAAATCTCACCATCTCACCACAACAACACCTCAACAAAAATAATATTGACATGATAACAACCGACTCCATACATACAGAGGAGATAGTTCTTGGCGCCGACGGACTGCCCGTCGGCGCCAAGCCCGTATCCCAGCACCACCAGCTCACGCCGGCAGAAGTGCTGAGATGGCTGCCCAAGGACGCCACGCCTGCACAGCAGGACTCCGCTATCCAGGCTCACATACGCCCGTCGGAGATAACATGGAGTCAGCAGCCCGACACGCTGCACCTGCCCGGACACACACGCGGACACTCGTGGCGCGACGTCAACCTGCCGCAATACTACCGCGAGTCGTACTTCACCGGCAAGCCGTTCTTCAACCCCGACCTCTTCGGCGGACGAATCGGCGTGGCTGGCGACCCCGTGCCCTACACCATAGCGCGCGACAACATCATCACACTGCTGCTCATCTTCTGCTTCTGCATAGCGCTCATAGCATACACCAAGTCGCGACGCTTCATACTGCGACAGGCCAAGGAGTTCTTCCGGCCGCCCGTAAGCGAGAACATGACCGCCGTAACCGAGACATCCGAAGAGCTGCGCTTCCAGTTCTTCCTCGTGCTGCAGACGTGTCTGCTGCTGGGTCTGGTCTACTTCTTCTACACGCAGCTGTACGTCGCCGACACGTTCGTCGTCGACCACTACCAGGTGATAGCCATATTCTCGCTCACCGTCTTCGCCTACATGACGCTCAAGACGCTGTTCTACTGGCTCGTGGGATGGGTGTTCTTCAACAAGCGCAACAACGAGTTCTGGATGAAGTCAAACCTCTTCTTCCTCGGAATGGAGGGCGTATGCCTCTTCCCCGTGGTGATGCTCCAGGCTTACTTCAAGATGCCGGTACAGACCACGCTCGTCTGCACATTCCTCGTGATAGCACTCTTCAAGTTGCTCTCCCTTTACAAGTCGTACATCATCTTTTTTAGGCACAGAGGCGGTTTTCTGCAAAATTTTTTGTACTTTTGCACGCTTGAACTCGCACCTCTCGCGGCGCTGATAGGCTCGCTGACAATGATTGCCAACTGCCTGAAAGTGAATTTCTAAGACAAAAGCGACCACACCCCCGAAAAATGATAAATATTTAAGCTTCAAGATATAAAAATGATAAAGAAGATTCTGATATCACAGCCTGAACCGTCAAGCGAAAAGTCGCCTTACTTCGACATCGCAAAGGACTTCGGCGTGGAACTCGTCTTTCGTCCGTTCATCAAAGTAGAAGGGCTCAGCCCAAAAGAATTCAGACAGCAGAAGATAGGTCTTCTCGATTTCACAGCGGTGGTGTTCACCTCGCGCCACGCTATCGACAACTACTTCAAACTCGCTAAGGAGATGCGAATCACTATCCCCGAGGACATGAAGTACTTCTGCGTAACAGAGACAATCGCACTCTACATACAGAAGTATGTGCAGTATCGCAAGCGCAAGGTGTTCTTCGGCAACACCGGCAAGCTCGACTCGCTCATCCCCACAATGGTGAAGCACAAGGGCGAGAAGTATCTCGTGCCCATGAGCAGCGTTCACAACGACGACGTAAAGCAGCTGCTCGACTCGAAGAAACTCAACCACACCGAGTGCGTCATGTACCGCACCGTGAGCAACGACTTCACCGAGGAAGAAGCAGCCAAGTTCGACTGCAACATGCTCGTCTTCTTCAGCCCTTCTGGCATCAAGGCGTTCACGAAGAACTTCCCCAGCTTCGAGCAGAACGACGTGCGCATCGCCACATTCGGACCGGCTACAGCTAAGGCTGTAACCGACGCCGGATACCGACTCGACCTCGAGGCTCCTACAAAGGAACACCCGTCGATGACAAGCGCCTTGCGCTACTATCTTGAGAACAATAAATAGGTTGAGATGGTGAGGTGGTGAGATGGTGACATGAGATGTTGTTGGGTTGTTATGGTGAGATGGTGACATTACCTTTTATTGGTATAGACAAATCTCAACATCTCACCATGACACCATTTCATCATCAAATCTCAACATCTCAACACCACAACATCTCAACATAACACCACCACCTTATGACATCATCACAACAGCTCCCAAAGAGTGAGCGCATAAACAGCAAGAAGCTCATCGACCGCCTCTTCAAAGGAGGCGGAGCAAAGTCGATGTCTGCCTTTCCGCTGCGTGTGGTGTTCATGACCGAGGATGGCGACGCACACGAACCGCTCGCACAGATGATGGTGAGTGTGCCGAAGCGCTTCTTCAAGCGTGCCGTGAAGCGCAACCTTGTGAAGCGACTCGTACGCGAAGCCTACAGACGCAACAAGCAGGTGCTCATCGACACCCTCCAGACCGTAGAACAGCGCAAGACGCTCTCGCTCTGCTTCATCTGGACCGACCACAACCTGCGCAGCTACGAGGAAGTGGAGCGCAAGACAGCAAACCTGCTGCAGCGCATAGCAGAGAAGATTGGCAAGGACATGGCAGAAGAAGCCGAAAACGCAGAACAGTAATGAAAATCTCACGTTTGTTCTCGCGCTGCGCCCATTACATCTCTCGCGCACTGGTATGGCTCGCCATACTCCCCATACGCTTCTACCAGGTCTGCATCACGCCCTACACGCCGCCCTCCTGCCGCTTCACGCCGACATGCTCAGAGTATGCTCGCCAGGCGCTGCAGAAACACGGCTTCTTCAAGGGCATGGCGCTCGCCATCTGGCGCATACTGCGCTGCAACCCGTGGGGAGGCTCTGGCTACGACCCCGTGCCCTAAAAAGCCCCTCCCAACCCTCCCCGTCGGGGAGGGCTTAGTTAGCGGCAATAAGTCCTCCAAGGCTTAATATAAGTCCTCCAAGGTAAATAGTCCTCCCCAAGGCTTAGAGAGGCCTAAAAAGGCTTAGAAAGGCTTAGACGCAGCCTTAAAAGCTAAAAATAGCAATCATCAAAAAAACAACAGCAATAATGACAAAGAATTTCGTTGAAGAACTGCGCTGGCGCGGTATGCTCGCGCAGATTATGCCCGGCACTGAGGAGTATCTCAATGCCAACATGGTGTCTGCGTATCTGGGCACCGACCCTACAGCCGACTCTCTCCACATCGGTCACCTCTGTGGCATCATGATGCTGCGCCATCTGCAGCGCTGCGGCCACAAGCCCTACCTGCTCGTAGGCGGTGCTACCGGTATGATTGGCGACCCCTCTGGCAAGAGCCAGGAGCGCAACCTGCTCGACGCTGCTACCCTCTACCACAATCAGGAGGCTATCAAGAAGCAGGTGTCTAAGTTCCTCGACTTCGACGGCACAGAGCCTAACAAGGCTGAGCTCGTCAACAACTACGACTGGATGAAGGACTTCACCTTCCTCGACTTCGCTCGCGAAGTGGGCAAGCACATCACCGTCAACTACATGATGGCGAAGGACAGCGTGCAGAAGCGCCTCAACGGCGAGGCTCGCGACGGTCTTTCGTTCACAGAGTTCACATACCAGCTGCTCCAGGGCTACGACTTCCTCTATCAGTATCAGAAGTACGGCGTACGCCTGCAGCTCGGCGGCAACGACCAGTGGGGCAACATGACCACCGGTACAGAGCTTATCCACCGCACACTCGGCAACGACGCAGAATGTTACTGCCTCACTTGCCCGCTCATCACCAAGAGCGACGGCAAGAAGTTCGGCAAGACCGAGAGCGGCAACGTCTGGCTCGACCCGGCTCGCACCACTCCGTATGCTTTCTACCAGTTCTGGCTCAACGTGAGCGACGCAGAGGCTGAGAAGTACATCAAGATATTCACCGACCTCGACAAGGAAACCATCGACGCGCTCATAGCCGAGCACAACGAAGACCCGGGACGCCGCGTTCTGCAGAAGCGTCTGGCTGAGGAGGTGACAACAATGGTTCACTCTCGCGAGGACCTCGAGACCGCTCAGGAGGCTTCAAACATCCTCTTCGGAAAGGGTACAAAGGAGACTCTTCAGAAGTTCGACGAGGCTACGCTGCTCTCTATCTTCGAGGGCGTGCCCCACTTCCAGCTGCCGAAAGATCAGCTCGGACAGCCCGCTGTAGACCTCTTCACACGCGACGACGTGAAGATCTTCAACTCTAAGGGCGAGATGCGCAAGCTCGTGCAGGGCGGCGGCGTATCGCTCAACAAGGAGAAGCTCGGAGCGTTCGACCAGGTGGTTACTGCCGAAGACCTCATCGACGGCAAGTATCTGCTCGTGCAGCGCGGCAAGAAGAACTACTACCTCATCACAGTGAAGTAGTCGTTACGAAACAACGGTTAACGATATAAAATGTGGGGAAGGCGACTCGTTCGCTCTACCCCATATATGTAAAAAAACAGCCGATTCGTTTGGCTGTTTTTACAAAAATGCGTATCTTTGCAGTCGCATTGTCCTATGGTGTAATGGTAGCACAACAGGTTTTGGTTCTGTTTGTGGTGGTTCGAATCCGCCTAGGACAACTTAAACGGAGACTCGAAAGAGCCTCCGTTTTTGTTTTTATTGCTACAAGATTACTTGAGCAATCCTGATAAAGGAAAAATTGTGGTGGTTCGAATCCGCCTAGGACAACTTAAACGGAGACTCGAAAGAGCCTCCGTTTTTGTTTTGTAGCAAAAAAATCTACCATATCTCCCAGCAGGCGTGTAACACGTTGTGGGGTAGTGGGTTGACGGCTGGTAGATAGCAGTTTTATCTACCAGCCATCTACCAGCCTGAGCAGTCATCTCCAAGCCTTCACAATTATCTCCCAGCCTCTGCAGCCGTCTGTAAGCCTTCACACCAATCATCCTCCCATCTTGTCATTTTGAATGCGGCAGAGCTAACCAAACACGCTCTCTAATGACAATAAAAAAGGGAGACCTTCCCAGGCCTCCCTTTTCAACTTGATTTTCTATTAGATTTTACCAAAATGATTTATATGCAATATTATATTAGTATATTGCCTTGTTTAGAAATCGTCATCGTTATATTTATGGTCTTTGTCGTCCTCTTCAACGAAGCCGAAACCATCGTTCTTCGTGTCACCTGAAGGAGTCCAACCCTTGTCGGGACTTGCAGCCAGCATAGATATTGGTTGTATCTCTATGATGTTGATTGCTGGAGCTATATATTTCTTCTTCATAATTATCGTTTTTTTTTACTTGATAACCACTTTCTTGTTGTTGATGATGTAGACGCCCTTCGGCAGGTTGTCGGTGTTGCTGCTGTTCATGCGCATGCCGTTCACGTTGTACACGGCGTTTGCATTCTGAGGAGCCTCCTCAATAACCTTGATACCGGTTGTAGAGTTGTCAGAGTCGCTCACTTTGAGTTGCAGTGTCTTTTCAGACGGAGTGGTTTCCTCCAACCAGCTGCGGTAGCTCTTTACGTTGTGTACCTTTGATGTGTGTACCATAGCGCCTTTGCTCAGCATGTACGACTTGGCAGGAACCTCCTGTCCGTACTCGTACGATCCGTAGTGAGTCATTCCGGTTGTAGACGAGCCCGTGTCCTTACACTTCATTTCTGTAGGCTGTCCTCCATAGTATATGCCAGTTACGGTATATACTGGGCCGTCGATATGCTTCTCCTTGCCGCTGCCAACGTTGTAGTTGCGGTTTACAGAATCCGGCTGCCTTGTTGGTTTGATGATGTACGGAATGTTTGCCTTGAGTATGTTTCCGTAAGCATCAGACTCCTCTACCGGTGAGAAGTATATCCAGTTTTCGTCGTACTTATCGAACTTTGCCAGCTTGGTGTCCTTGCCGAATGCCGCCGTCACCTGGTCTGCAGTCATATCAACCGGCAGAATGAGCGAGTTCCACTTGCCTTTAGTGAATGTGCGGTGGAACACCATTGTTGCTTTGGTGAGAGAGCGGTTGTCGTCGAGTGTTTCGTCCTCATCGAGCACGAGGAACTCCTCAGGGCAGTCGGTTGATGTGCCGTCCTCGTTGATGTTGCTTGTGAGAGCGATGCCGCCAATCTGCAAGGTGTTAGCCACCTTTACCGTATTAACCTGCTCAATCTTCAGCTTATTGAAAGGCTTTGTTGTTACGAGCGATACGTAGCCCTTGCCTCCAGTTCCGATTACATCAGCGCCGAGCACCTTCCAGTCGGTCAGTTCCTCCTGCTTTACATCGTCGAGGAATGTTGTAACCTTGAGCACCTTTATAAGGTCTACGCCCAATCCGAGTGTGAGCTGGTTGGTTGCCAAGACAATCTTCTGTCCCTGCTTGTTCTGTTCTGCTGCTGTAGCCCTCGTTACATTGTTCTGCTGCTGGTTTACTATCTTGCCGACGTTCACCATAACGGCAGCACCATTCAATTCCACTCCGAGCGGGAACGTCATGTATGTGTTCATGTCGTTGTCGATGAGGTTGCTTATGTTAGTCAAACCGCTGCCTATTGTAGCCACACTTGCAAAGTTTGTTTTTGCGAGGTCGATAGAGGCGTCGGTATTGTCTACAGACACAATCTCTGCGCCGTAGAGAGCGTTGTTTGCAGTGTTCTCCATTGTCTCGTCGCTCACATAAGCATAGTAGACGTTGAGCTTATCGAGGTTTGCGCTGAGCACTCCGCTGCTATAGAGTACGATTTCGTCGAAGTCGGTGCCAGCCGGCACGTCGATGCTCAGGCGTCCCTTCTCTGTCTTTTCAGAACCGATGAGACCAGCCGAGATACCATTCCAGTGGGTTGTTGCGTCGCCATATACCTTATTGCCGTTCTTCAGAAGCTGTATGTTGTACAGCTCAAGAGCTTTAGCAGAGAGTCCGGTTGCCGTAGAAGAAACAACGAAGCCCACCTTCATTTTGTGGTCTGTAGCGACGTTCTTAGCAAGATTAGAGCCGTCTACCGACTTTACGCCGACGATGCCCGTATTGTTTGCGATTTTGACGCCTGGCTTGGTTGAGACGAAGTCTGTCAGGTCAGATGTGAGAATTGCGTTAGCATTCTGTGTGTCACCGAATATCTGAATCAGCGAACCGCCCTTATTGTCGCTCAGGACGTACTTCTCCGCTTCGTTCTTGTTGTTTACGAGCAGCGTTACGCCGTGCTCGGCAGAGTTATAGTATGGTGCGTAGTGTATTGTTGTAGTCTCGGTGCAACCGTCTGCTGTTGCTGTAGCCTTGAACGTATAGTCGCCCGGAACGTAGATGTTTGTCACCATGCCGGTCTGTGCGTCGAGCGAGATTTTAGAGTCGGCAGGCTGACTTTCAAGACTCCATTTAACCGGCACGCTTGCGTTGTGAGTCAACTGATACTCGTTCTCGCATCCGCATACGTTGTGGCTTGCTGTAGCCTCGATAGGGCAGTGGTGGGTAGCCAAATCGGGAGCCATGCGCACAAAGGCGTAGTTGACCATTGTTGCACCTAGTTCTAATTTGACACCACCGAAAGTTAACTTAGCCTTTGAAAAGGGCTTTGTTGACTTTATAACGACTTCAGCATCTTCTTTATCTTTAATAACACCAAGATTAAGAACACCTACATTTACTGTATGATTTTCCGTTTCTATATCATGCTTAATACCCAAGGGATCAGTTTTATAGTCTTTACTATATAAAGTGATTTTGGTATAAGCTCCTAATCCGAGGCTTAGACCATCTTTAACTTTGTATTTGAAGCCTATCTCTGTGCCAGCAGGGAAAACCTCCTGGCCATCTGTAGGAGTGGCTCTAACTTCTACTGATCCTATATTATTAAAAACAGAGTTTGTAAGGTTTTCATCATATAATTTTTCGTCACCGCTCAATGTTATAGTCTTACGGTTATAATCCTTTTCATAGTTCTGGATACCATTCTGCTTATTATTGGTAATAGTATACTCACGAGCCTTGCCCACGAAAGCGTACTTTATGTTAAGCACTCCGCCTACGTTTGCCTCAACGCCCATGCGATAGAGCTGCACCTCGTCGAAATCTGCAGGAGCCTCTGCCACAAACGACTTTGTAACCAGATTGCTGCCAGGAATGGTGAGCAGCGAGAGACCCAAACCTGTGATGTTCTGTCCTGTCTTAACGGCGACCACGTCGCTAACAGCCTCGCCGTCCTTGAAGAACTTGATGCCGTACAGCGTAGAAACGTCTACTTTGAGGATGTTGGCGTCAGAGCTGGTGCAGATTGTGAAGCCAGCCTCTGTGCCCTTTGCATAATAGTGCTTGTTGTCCTTGATGCTGACAACCGGCGATGCAGCGACAGTTGCGTCAACAAGAGCCGGGAATGAAGCATAGTCGTCGAGGTCGTCGTTGCACAAGTTCTTAAGATCCTTCAAACCTGAAGCAACCGACACACCAGCGCCGACGCTGTTCACGGTGCAGCCCGGACCTACGAGGGCTCTACGATTTTTAAGATAATTAGTAGCTGAAGGGTCTGTATCCTGATATACAGTCTTTACTTTAGTACCCCTCCCATTCGAGTTTACAGCCACTGCAGGCGATGCCAACAAGAGGGCAGCTGCAATGGCACACATTTTTAATGTCAATGACTTTAGATACTTCATGATTATGTTATAGTTACTAAAAATTGCATTTATTCTGAAAAATCTTTTTACTGAAAATCGTTGTCCTAAAATCTTTTTATTTGGGTAATAATCTTTTTCTGGGTGCAAAATTATCAAGCTTTTTCGAGCAACTGCGCGCTTGGTAGCCGTATGGTAGTCTTTAGGTAGATTTTTATAATGGCAAGAAGCGTATCTGTCGAATAATCAGCTGTTTATGCTGTTCGTAAAAGGACCAATAGTAGACATTAAATACAATAGTACTAAAAATTTTCTCTATATTATTATTTAAAATAAGAAGAAATTACATAACTTTGTAGCAGTTAATTCCCCCAATACTGAAACAAACGCTATGAAACTATTATTTTTAGTGATAACTTTTTGCGCGCAAGCCTTTGGAGTAGTTAATTTCTCCCCCCCCCGTACTAAAACAAACTCTCTGTTTGCACGCCGACAACGATGAGCTGTACGAACGTTTGGATTCTGTAATAGCTCATCGTACGGATTATTATGTCCAGAAGGATAAGAAGATAGAGCAGATAAAACTTGGCTCTGCATACGTCACCGACAAGAAAGGCAAGCTGCAGATGTACGAGCGACTGGTGAACGAATACTCTCCGTACATCTACGACTCGGCTATGGTGTACACGCAGAAGGGTATCAACCTGGCGAGGCAGGCCAACGATTCGAATTGTTACAAGAAGTTTCAGATTATAAAGGCGCGTCTGCTCGTCTCACGCAGCTTCTACATAGAGGCGAAGGAGATACTCGACAATATCGAGGTGTCGCCAACCGACCGCCGACTCAACTACCTTTACAACTGTGCACAATGCGCGCTCTACTTCAATCTGAAACTCTCAACCCACGACACCGAGTACGGTCCGCGCTACGACCGGCTCTTCCATAAGTATATGGACAACGCTCTGCTGTATAGTCCGCAGAAAGACGCGCAGTATTACTATATGAAGGGTGTGCAGCTCGCCTTTTCCAACGGCGGCGTCAAGGATATAGAAGTGTGCCTAAGCAAAGCCATGTCGCAGTTGAAGCCCGACAGTCGGCTGTACGGTAAGTCGGCATTCATTCTGGCGAAGGTCTACGGCAGACACCATCAGCCGGAGCTGCAGGAGCGCTACCTGCTGCTTGCAGCCATCAGCGACGTGATGTCGGCAACCAACGAGAACATGGCGTTGCAGGAGGTGGCTCTGAGGCTATACAAGCACGATGTGCGCAAAGCACAACGGTATATCAACGTCTCGCTGAGCGACGCTAACGTGTTCAGCAGCCGACCAAGACGCATAGATCTTTACTCCAATCTGCACACCATACTCTCTGCCTACAACCATGCGCTGGAAAACGCAGGCAAGTGGCACATCGTACTTATGTTATCCATTATAGTGCTGTTGGTGGTGATAGTTGTAGAGACGATGCGCATCAAACGTAAAAACAACTTGATGCAGCAGAACGAGAAAAACCTGACGGCTCAGACCGAACAGCTGAGCGCCATCAACAGCAAGCAGAAGGAGGCTAATGAAGAACTTGAGAAATTGAACGACGAGCTTGAGCAGACCAACACCAAGCGCGAGTATATGGCGAAAGCCTACATCAGTTTGTGCTATCTGTATATAGAGAAGCTGGAGAATCAGCGCAAGATGGTGATACGCAAGATAAAAGCCAACCAGCAGAAGGAGTTGCTGAGCATTCTCTCCTCGTCGAAGCGCACCGCCGAGGAGAACCAGACCTTCTTCTCGCAGTTCGACAGCATCTTTCTCTCGCTCTATCCCTCGTTCGTCACGGAGCTGAACACGCTGCTCACGCCCGAAGCGCAGGTAGAGCTGAAGGAGAACAACGAGCTGACACCCAGCCTGCGTGTGGCTGCGCTGATAAGGCTCGGCATTACCGAGAGTTCGATGATAGCCGGCATACTGTCCTATTCGCCGCAGACCATATACAACTATCGTTCGGCGCTGAAGAACGGCGCCATAGACAAGGATAGCTTTGAGGAGAATCTGCAGCGGTTGTGCGCAGTATATTAACAATGTCGCACCCTCTGCGGCAGTGTAAACAGAACTATGTGTCACGGATCTGTTTACACTACCTAAGCTTTTATCACCGTTACCCGAACGCAATCCGATCGGATTCCGTCCGCCGTCTGATTGGATTCCGTTCGCCGTCTGATTGGATTGCGTCCGGGTGACGATGACTTTTCGTGAGGTTTATGTAGAAAGGCTTTATTTAGGGGGTGCACTTGTCTCAAGTGCACCGACCAAGCTACTGGTCTTATCTTTCCGCTATGCACTGCTTACTTTCAGTTTCCGTCGTAGCTGTTCTGTTTTTGCTCGGTTGGTGCAGTTTTATCTCGGTTGGTGCAGTTTTATCTTGGTTGGTGCACTTGAGACAAGTGCACCCCCTAAGAAGTGCACCCCCTAAAAAGTGCACCCTAAAGAAAACAAAGCTATACTCAGCTGCGCCCCGTCACTATCTTCTTTATCTCGAACAGTTTGTTGAGTGCTTCTACCGGCGTGAGGTTGTTGATGTCGAGACCGATGATCTCGTCGCGAATCTGGCAGAGCACGGGGTCGTCGAGCTGGAAGAGCGAGAGCTGCATGCCGTTGCTGTTCTGCTGACCGACAATCTTGTGAGACTCTACGCCCACGCTGGCGTTGTCGGCTTCGAGCTGCTTCAGTATGTGCTCGGCACGCTTCACGACCGAGCGCGGCATACCCGCTATTTCAGCCACATGAATACCGAACGAGTGCTCCGATCCGCCGCGCATCAGCTTGCGCAGGAAGATAACCTTGCCGTCAAGCTCCTTCACCGACACGTTGTAGTTCTTTATGCGCTTGAAGTTCTTCTCCATCTCGTTCAGCTCGTGATAGTGGGTGGCGAAGAGCGTGCGCGCCTGCGCCTTCGGGTTCTGGTGAAGATACTCCACGATAGCCCATGCGATGGAGATGCCGTCGTATGTAGACGTGCCGCGGCCCAGCTCGTCGAAGAGCACGAGCGAACGCGGCGTCACGTTGTTAAGGATGTTAGACGCTTCGGTCATCTCGACCATGAAGGTCGACTCGCCGAGCGATATGTTGTCAGACGCTCCGACGCGGGTGAATATCTTGTCGACGACACCCACATGAGCCGAGTCGGCAGGCACGAAGCAGCCCATCTGCGCCATGAGCGTGATGAGCGCCGTCTGGCGCAGCAGCGCCGACTTACCAGCCATGTTCGGACCGGTGATTATCATTATCTGCTGCTGCTCGGTGTCGAGCTCGATGTCGTTGGGCACGTACTCCTCGCCAAGCGGCAGCTGCGTCTCGATGACGGGGTGGCGTCCGGCGCGTATCTCAAGCACGTTGTCGTCCTCAACCACCGGGCGCACGTAGCGGTGCTCCTCGGCAGTCTTTGCGAACGAGAGCAGACAGTCGAGACGCGCCACGATATTGGCGTCGGCCTGAATCTGCGGTATGTACGCCTGCATATCGGTGACAAGCTCGGTGAAGAGACGGGTCTCGAGCACCAGAATCTGCTCGTCGGCACCCATAATCTTCTGCTCGTACTGCTTCAGTTCCTCGGTGATGTAGCGCTCGGCGTTGGCAAGCGTCTGCTTGCGTATCCACTCCTGCGGCACCTGGTCCTTATACGTGTTGCGCACCTCAAGATAGTAGCCGAACACGTTGTTGTAGCCCACCTTCAGCGACTGTATGCCGGTCTTCTGCGCCTCCTCCTCCTGAATCTTCAGCAGATAGTCGCGACCGCCGCGCGAGATGGAGCGCAGCTCGTCAAGCTCAGGCGAGAAGCCCGCAGCAATCACGCCGCCCTTAGCCACAAGCTGCGGCGGATCCTGCTGCAGTTCGCGGTCGATGCGCTCGTACAGCGCCTCGCAGAGGTTAATCTGGTCGCCGATGGAATGTATCTCGGCGTTGTCGTTGGTGAGGCACGCCGCCTTTATAGGCTTCAGCGCACCGAGAGCGTACTTAAGTTGCACCACCTCTCTGGGCGACACTCTACCCACAGCCACCTTCGATATGATACGCTCTATGTCGCCAATGCGGTGCAGATGCTCGTCGACGGTCTGTCGAAAGTCGGGTTTGCGGAAGAACGTGTCCACCACGTCGAGGCGCTTGTTGATAGAAGCCACGTCGCGCAGTGGGAATATCGTCCAGCGGCGCAGCAGACGTCCGCCCATCGGCGTGCAGGTGCGGTCGATGACGGAGAGCAGCGACACGCCGTCGTCCTGCATCGACTGCAGCAGCTCCAGCGAGTGGATGGTGAAGCGGTCGAGGCGCACGTAGCGGTCGGCGTCGATGCGAGCGAGCGACGTGATATGGCCAATCTGCGTGTGCTGCGTCATCTCAAGATACTGTAGGATGGCTCCAGCCGCCGTTACGCCCAGGTGCAGATGGTCTACGCCGAAGCCCTTCAGCGTTGTGGTGCCGAAGTGGGAGAGCAGCTTCTGTCTTGAGCTCTGCTCGGTAAGCATCCAGTCGTCGAGCTCGAACACGCACCACTTCGAGCCGAAGCGCTCCTCAAACTCGCGCTTCAGCTGTCGGTCGTAGAGCACCTCTTTAGGCTGAATGCTGCTCAGAAGTTTCTCAACGTAGTCGAACGTGCCCTCACCCGTGAGGAACTCGCCCGTAGAGATGTCGAGGAACGCCACGCCGCACGCCGTCTTAGCCATGCACACCGCCGCCAGGAAGTTGTTCTCCTTGTAGTTGAGCACGGTGTCGTCCATAGCCACGCCCGGCGTAACCAGCTCGGTTATGCCACGCTTCACGAGCGTCTTCGTGAGCTTCGGGTCTTCGAGCTGGTCGCATATCGCCACACGCTTTCCGGCACGTATCAGCTTGGGCAGATAAGTGTCGAGAGCGTGGTACGGAAAGCCCGCCATCTCGCACGCCGCAGCGCTCTGGTTCTTGCCGTTGGAGCGTCGTGTCAGCGTTATGCCGAGTATCTTCGACGCCTCTACAGCGTCGTCGGCGTATGTCTCGTAGAAGTCGCCGCAGCGGAACAGCAACAATGCGTCTGGGTGTTCTTTCTTAAACGTATAGAACTGTCGCATCATCGGCGTAAGTCCGTCGTCGTTCTTTTTCTGAGCCATGTGTTCTGAGTTTTTTTATTTGTTTATCTTATTGTTATTATTAAAGTTTTAGAACATGAGCGCGAAGTTCACGCCCGCCTCTTTGCCGCTATAGAACGGAGCGCCGAAAGCCACGGCTTTCTTCACGCCGCGCTTGTGCTCCTTGAAGAGCTTCGGATAGAGCCAGTAGGCGAACTTTGTGGAGAGCATGCCCACAGCCGCACCAGCCACTACGTCGTTCACCCAGTGGCGGTTGTTGTGGATGCGCAGATAAGCCACGCCAGCAGCGAGCGCATAGCCCGTATAGCCTATCCACGGCATCGAAGCGCGATACTCCTGCCAGAGAAACTCGGCGCACATGAACGAGATGGCGCTGTGACCAGACGGGAAGGCGTCGTCGTCGGTGCCGTCAGGACGATGCTCCTTGAACGCCAGCTTCGCCGCCTTCGTGACGGCAACCATCGTAACAGCCGACATGCCGAGCATTATGGTGCGGTCGAGAAAGCTGTGCTGCGCCTTCACGCCGCAGACATCCAAGGCGTAGACCGCCGCTGCGGGCGCAAACCGCAGATAGTCGTCTACGCTCACCTTCTTGCTTTTCTCGTCAGAGAGCTTCTCCTGCGACCACTTGCGAAACTGCTTGCCCCACGCTGTCTTCACGCAGAGGGCGCCGCCAACGGCAGCCACGCCGGGCACAATCCATTCGGCAGGGCGCACACGGTGGGTAGGGTCGTTGTATTCGGTAATGGTGACATACTCGCGGCGCGGCATTATCTCAGCCGTTGTGGGGGCTGTGCCCACGCTGAACATAGTGTCGGCATCGCAACCCGATGCCACAGCCTCTGTGTCGGGCGGCAGAATAGCGGCAGAATCGCATTCTATAACCACGTCTTGCGCCTGCGCAGCAGACGGAGTGAGCATAGCGAAGCAGACCAATAAGAGGTAGAAAAATCTCGAAAGAGTTGTGTTGTGTATCATAAGAGATTAAAATTTACACATTAATTTATATGCCTATAAGATGCAAAGGTACTGAAAAATAGCTTAAAAGTGAGTCATAATTTTATTTATTTGGATTTTTCTATGTACTTTTGTCGTATATGAAACAGAGAATATCACTACTTATTATATTCATCTTCTGCCATCTTGCGCTAATGGCGCAGGCAGGTTTGGATGTTTCCGGCGAGACCGACGGCGGCGACGGCACCGATCTGCCTGCCTTCGTGCCGCTCGTGAAGGTGGGCAAGGCTCTGTACGAGGGCGACAGCATACAGTATGTAGAGCTGAATCCGCTCGCGGTCTACCCGCAACTGGTTTTCAAGAACGACAAGCAGCGCCAGGCTTACAACCGCCTTGTGGCTAACGTGAAGAAGGTGCTGCCGATAGCGAAGGAGGTGAACCACATCATCATCGAGACGTACGACTTCCTGCAGACGCTGCCCAACAAGAAGGCGAAGGACGAGCATCTGAAGCGTGTGGAACGAGGCATCAGAGCCGAGTACACGCCACGAATGAAGAAACTCACCTACTCGCAGGGCAAACTGCTCATCAAACTGGTCTACCGCGAGTGCGACTCGTCGTCGTATCAGCTGGTGCAGGCGTTCCTCGGTCCGATACGTGCGGGTTTCTACCAGGCGTTCGCGGCGCTCTTCGGCGCTTCGCTCATGAAGAAGTACGACCCGAACGGCGTGGACCGATACACGGAGCGAATAGTAAGACAAGTGGAAGCAGGACAAATCTGAGTAATTATTAATTTTTAATTTTTAATTATTAATTGGTGGGGAGTTTTTGAATGTTGAATTACAAATCTCACCATCTCACCATCTCACCACCTCACCACACCACACACACCATTAACAACATTATAATTTATGAAGAAGAACAAAGGATTGATCATCACCATCGTGGTGATAGTGTTAGTAGCTCTTTGGGGCATATTATCGTATAACGGACTTGTCGGAATGGACGAGAACGTAAGCAACCAGTGGGCTAATGTAGAGACGCAGTATCAGCGTCGCAGCGACCTTATCCCTAACCTCGTGAACACCGTGAAGGGATACGCTAAGCACGAGAGTCAGACTCTTGAGGCGGTTATGGCGGCACGCTCGCAGGCTACGCAGGTGAAGATAGACCCGTCTAACTGCACTCCGCAGCAGCTCGCGGCTTATCAGAAGGCGCAGGGCGACGTGACGACAGCGCTCGGCAAGTTGCTCGCCATCACCGAGAACTATCCCGACCTGAAGGCTAACCAGAACTTCCTCGAACTGCAGTCGCAGCTCGAAGGCACGGAGAACCGCATCAACGTGGCTCGTAAGGACTTCAACGACTCTGCAAAGGAGTATAACACATCGCTCCGCCGCTTCCCGCGCAACATCATCGCTTCGATGTTCGGCTTCGAGAAACGCAACTACTTCGAGGCTGAGGCTGGTGCAGAGAAGGCTCCGAAGGTGGAGTTTTAGGTTTTAATAGTTGACGAGTTGACAAGGAGATTACATCTTTTTAAGTTGACGAGTTGACAAGTCAACATGTAAACGGGTTAATAATAATATGAAAATAACACGAGTCATAAGCCTACTGATTCTCTCTCTCGTCGCAACGCTGACATTTGCGGCGGGCGAGGCGAAGCAATACACGCTGCAGGACGTGCCCAACGTGCGTCTGAGCGACGTGCGCCAGTACGTTTCCGACCCGTCGCACATTCTCTCCGCCTCGGCGCGCGACTCTATCAATGCCGTGCTCGGGCGGCTCGAAGCCAGCACGGGCATCGAGACGGCTGTGGTGATGCTGCCCAGCATTGGCGAGGCTGACATCTTCAACTTCGCTCACGAGCTGTTCCGCCAGTGGGGCATAGGCAAGAAGAAGAGCGACAACGGACTGCTCATCCTCTTCGTCGCCGATCAGCGCAAGGTGCGCTTCACCGTGGGCTACGGCTTGGAGGGCACGATGACCGACGCCATGTCGAAGCGCATACAGATGCAGCGCATGGTGCCGCGTTTCAAGGCGGGCGACTGGGACGGCGGCATGGTAGACGGCGTGAGGGCTGCGGCGAAGGTGCTCGACGGCACGATGAAGCCCGAACCTGCTGACGACGACGACGGCATGCTTGGGGCACTTATCGCGGTGGCGGTGATGGTGGGCTTGGCAATCTTCTTCATCGCACTGCTCGGCGAGAAACAACGCTGCCCGAAGTGCCGCCACAAGGGCGTGAAGTGCGTGGCTCGCCAGACGCTCCGACTCACTAACGGACGCCGCGTGCGCCGCTCCACATTTATCTGCCCCCACTGCGGACATACCTTCACACGCGACGAGAACATCGACGACTCGGGCAACGCTGCCGCCTTCATAACCGGCGCAATGCTCGGCGGCATGGGACGACGCGGCGGTGGCTACGGTGGAGGCAGCTTCGGCGGAAACTTCGGTGGCGGCTCGACGGGAGGCGGCGGATCGACATCAGGATGGTAATGAGTTTTGAATTTTGAATTTTGAGTTTTGAATTGTCGGCTGCGCCGATTAAGAATTATTCAATTTTGAATTATGAATTCGCGACTCTCAACACAACAACTCAAAACTCAAAATTCAAAATTCAAAATGCGCACAATTCAAAATTCAAAACTCAAAATTCAAAATTCAAAACTCAAAACTCCTATATGAAAATAACAATCATCAACGGACCGAACCTCAACATGCTTGGCACACGCGAGCCGAGCATCTACGGCAACACCTCTTTCGAACAGTATCTCAACCAGCTCTGCCGTCAGTATCCCGACGTGGATATCGACTACTATCAGAGCAACATCGAGGGCGTGCTCATCGACAAGCTGCAGGAAGCAGGCTTCGAATCGGACGGCATCATCCTCAACGCCGGCGCATACACACACACCTCAGTGGCGCTGCTCGACTGCATCCGCTCCATAAGCGCACCGGTCATCGAGGTGCACATCAGCAACGTGCATAAGCGCGAGGAGTTCCGCCACAAGTCGATGATGGCAGCGGCGTGCCTCGGCGTGATAAGCGGCTTCGGCATGAACTCCTACCGACTGGCTCTCGAAGCGCTGCTCGACTGGACCGCAGAGCGCGACCCGATGAAGGAAGAGTAGGAGGCTACAGTTAATTATTTAGTTCTGACACACCAACATAGCAGACAACAACGAAAAAAATGACAGAAGAACTCGACAAATACGTACGCGAACACACCTCTACCGAGGGCGACTATCTCTATCGCCTCTATCGTGCCACAAACATACACACCATACACGGACGCATGGCGTCGGGACACCTGCAGGGCAGACTGCTGAAGATGCTCGTCGAGATGGTGCAGCCGCAGAACGTGCTCGAAGTGGGTACGTTCTCGGGCTACAGCGCCCTCTGCCTCGCCGAGGGTCTGCCCGAAGGCGCACATCTCTACACGTTCGAGATAAACGACGAAATGGAAGACTTCACCCGCCCGTGGATAGAAGGCTCGCCCTACGCCGACAAGATAAGCTTCATCATCGGCGACGCCAACGAGAAGGCGCCCGAGCTGGGCGTGACGTTCGACATGGCGTTCGTCGACGGCGACAAGCGCACCTATGTGGAGACATACGAGATGGTGCTCGCGCTGCTGCGACCCGGCGGATTCATACTCGCCGACAACACGCTCTGGGACGGACACGTCACCGACCCAGCCTACGACCACGACCAGCAGACGCTCGGCATACGCCGCTTCAACGACTATGTGGCTGCCGACCAACGCGTGGAGCAACTCATACTGCCAATGCGCGACGGACTGACGCTTATTCGCAAGAAATAGCGCACCCGCTTATCTGATATTTACGTGTTTTAAAAGTAAAAAAGTAAAAAGCTAATGCCGTAGCCTCCTACTATTTGCATCGTTATCTATTAAAAACCGTGTGATTAATATTTATTAACGCAGTTTGTTAATCTTAAATCCCATAATACCACTACTTTTGTAAGCAGAGAGTAATAAATCATTAACAAAAAGTAAGTTGCGTATGGAATTATTTACACGACAAGCAGCAGTTGCATTGTTCTTCGGATTGTTTGCAACATCCACACAAGCAAAGGAATTCTCCTATCTTGAAACCTTCGACGACGAGACAACGTTCAGCGCAGGCGGAACATTGCCCGACGGATGGCTCGGCGACGCCTCAGCCGTTCCCGTTAAGCGCTACGAGGGATCGTATCTCGGATCGGGCAACCACTCCGGTTCGTACGTGCTCGGCACGATGGCATCATCGAGCATGGGACGCGACAGCTGGGTATACACCCGCAAGCTGACGCTGAAGGCAGGCGTAGCATACACCGTGAGCTACTGGCTGCACATGCCGGGCGGCGTGGCTCCTGCTGCCTACAACAATAACGTGGCGCTCTACGTGGGCACCGACCAGACACGCGAGGCTGCAACAACGCTCGTAGGCGAGACCGGCAAGACCGTTCTCAGCGAGTGGACACAGCAGACATACACCTTCACCCCAGAAGCCGACGGCGAATATGCTTTCGCGATAAACATAACCAGTCAGCTCTACAACTCGGGCTACGTAGCACTCGACGACTTTGAGGTTACGGGCGACGAGCCGGGCGGCAGCACCGTTGACCCAGGCGACCCCGACAAGGTGGTTTGCGAACTGCCCTACTCGCAGTCGTTCGACAACGAGAACAAGGACTACGACGGCACCACATACGTGCCGAAGGGATGGCTCGCAACGGGTACGTCTACCTTTATAACTGCCAACACCGACGACCTCAAGGCTGCCGACGGCTCCTTCTATCTCATAGCACCCGAGAGCCGCGTGCAGCGTGACGACCGCATCTATACGCCTTACTTCCACATGCAGGCAGGCGTAGAATATACAGCGTCGTTCTACCTCTACATGCCGGGCAACCTCGACTACGGACACGCCAGCGACTTCAGTTTCACCGTAGGCGACGAGCAGGACTCCGAGTTCCATACACCGCTGCTCACGCTCCCGCGCTACACCAACGAGGCTTGGACAAAGCACACCGTGAAGTACACGCCTGAGGAAGACGGCGACTACTGCTTCTCGTTCGCACTCGGCGGCGAGGACACATACGCAGGCGAGGCGTGCATCGACCTCTTCACCGTTACATCGCCCGAGGCAAAGGCTAAGCCGAGAGCCGTGTTCTCGTTCAACGGTTATTTCGACCTTATGAACAGCAAGCTCATCACCTTCGAAGGCTCTAAGGTGCAGATGGTGAACCAGAGCACAGACGCCGACACTTATCTTTGGGAGGTGCCGGGCGCGCAGCCCGAGACTTCTACCGAGCCTAACCCGACATTCATGTTCCCGCAGGACGGCGACTACAACGTGAAGCTCACCGTAACCAACGAGCGCGGCGAAAGCTCTACATCCGAGAAGGTGAGCGTAGAGCTTGTAAGAGGCGAGAAAGCACAGCTGCCGATAGGCGTTTCTAACCCCAACGAAGACCAGCTCTAGACACGCAGCAAGGTGCCCTCGTTCGCTACAGCATCGTGCGACTGGGTGACGGGCGCTAACCATTACTACAAGCACTTCGCCGAGCGCTTCGACCTTCCGGCAGGAAACGAGTACGCCGTGACGAGCGTCACGCTCTATCTCTGCTACTACAACCTGGCAAGCCGCTGCTACAACGAGCAGGCTAACGAGCCCGTTAGCATCGTGCTCTACGGCGAGAAAGACGGCAAGCCCGACACTTCGAAGGAGTTCGGACGTTATACCTCTACAATGAAGGGACTCTTCGGCACACTCGGACTCTCTGAGGCTGAGATGCGCGGCATACAGTTCGACAAGCCTATCGTTGCCAACGGACCGTTCTACGTTGCCTTCGAATTCTCTGACGGACTCTGGTTCGACGAGCCTGACGCTAACCTCTCACGCACAGAAGTTGGCTTCGGCGGATTTACTCACCGCAGCAAGGTTACAACGCTCTACGTTCAGCCTACAGCCGTTCCCGAGACATCTACCTTCGTTCCCGATGGTTCTTACTGTCCGGTTGACGCTCTCGATGCCGAGTACAAGGGTGTAGGTCTCAACCTCGTGGCATGGGCAAACGTGAAGGGTTCTGAGACATCCGTAGCTCTCACCTCAGACGGCTCCGTAGCCTTCGACGCTCGTCTCGACGGCGATCTTCTCACCGTTAGCGGCACACACGCCGGCGAGACTGTTCTCGTAAGCGATGTCGCAGGCAAGACTGTAGCCACAGCGAAGGCTTCTGCTGAAAGCACAGCGCTCAGTCTGAGCAACGTTCCTGCCGGCCTCTACATCGTGAAGACCGACCTCGGAGCAAGAAAGTTCGTGAAGAAATAAAAAAAACTCTTTTATCCTTAGCAGGGGTGCATGCCCCCGCTAAGGATTTTTCTTAAAACCTATCATAAGTCTTTAGCATTCAGACATTGTAGTCTGTTCTTTTTTTTTAGGAGATTTATTGAAACTATCTATTTCTTTTATTGGAAATATTTGAGATTCTTTTACTCTTGTGTACCAATATAATCTATTAATTAAAATAATAGCGTATGAGAAAAAGTCTATTTTCTGCATTCCTTTTGTTGTGTACTACAGCATTCGGTCAAGGGCAATTGGGTAAATATCCGAAGCCGAATGAAGGTAGGGCTAATGCAAAGCAAATCACAACGGTAAAAACCATGTCAGACTCTCCATTCTACGGAGAAAGAAAATTCAAAGTCGCCAACGACAACCGACCTGCTTTCATCAAATCGGTTGGTGACAACAGCAATCTCTACGGCAATCTTGTATTCTCAGAGACAATGACCGCAGAAAGTCAGTATGGTATCTATAGCTTCCAGGCAATGCCATCCACAACCGTCAGTCCAGTGAAGACAGATGCTGGATTTAAGTCGAAGGCAGCTGTATATGCAAACGGCAAATACTACACCTTCTACATGGAAGAAGCATGGGGATGGGTGATGTATGCGGCATGCAGCATATATAATCCGGAGACATGGGAAGTGGAAAAGGTTCTGGAGCCTTCCACTGAGTGGGAGAACTATGTAAATTCGTCGGCTGTAACCTACGACGAGCAGACAAAGAAGATATATGCCGTGACAAGCGAGAACTACGGTGGTCCGTATATCCTTAGTACAATGAATGAAGAGGACGGCAACTTCAAGAAGGTTGCAGACCTGGAGCGTTCGTACCTTACACTGGCTGCTTCTCCTAACGGTGTTCTATACGGCATCTCCGACTTCGGTATGCTCTACAAGATAGACAAGACCACCGGCGCTTCAACACTCATCGGCGACACGAAGCAGAGACCGAAGTTCTCGCAGTCGATGACATTTGACCCGAATTCAGGACTGCTCTATTGGGGCTTTATGAACGATGACAGTTCTGCACTCTTTCAGGTGAACACTACAACTGCCACGGCATACAAGATCTGCGACATGCCGAATCACGAAGAGTTTATCGGACTGTACGTGAAGAAGGCTGAAATTGCAGATAAGGCTCCGATGCCCGTAACAGAACTGTCATTCAAGCCCAATGTAAACGGTGGCACCGTTGGCATTATCCAATGCAAGGCTCCAACAAAGGCTGCCGATGGCACTGCCCTCAACGGGCAGGTGAAGGTGAAGATTTGCTCAGGCGACGAGATACTGACGGAACAGACCGTGGCTCCAGGTGCTACAGTGAAGAAAGAAAACGTGTCTTTCGACGCCAACAAGCTCTACTCGCTCTTCGCGAACGCATCTAATGAAGCAGGACAGAGCAGCAAGGTCACAACTACCGTGTTCATCGGTAAGGACGTAGCAACATCACCGTCAAACGTGAATCTTACACTCAACAACAAGGTGGCAACCCTTACTTGGGATGCACCTACGGTGGGTTTAAACGACGGATATATCAATCCTGACGAAGTAACCTACAATGTGACGAGACTCATGGGCGATTCTTCTTCTACTGTCGTTGCCAAGAATATTAAGAATACGACCTTCAAGGAAACTCTGCCGAACACTACCGGAAAATACAGCTATACAGTGACTGCATACAGCAACGGCACTGAAGGCGGAAGCGCCACATCGAACCACGTGCTTTCTATAGGCGCGTGCGAACTGCCTTACTCGGAGAATTTTAGTGACGGAGATATGTGCAAGCAGCTCTACACTATTGTAGATGTGGACAACGACGGAGAGAACAACCAGGCCACATGGTTCTGGAAAGAAGACGAGAAACTCATGCAGTATTGTTCGAACGGCAAGAACAAGGGAAACGACTGGCTCTTCACACCGGCAATACACCTCGACGGAAAGCACATGTACAAGCTCAAGTTTGACGTCAATATGGGCGTGGCTTCGAACCTCAAGGTGACTGTTGGCAAGACAGCAACACCCGATGGGCAGACCGAAATAATCGATCTCAACGGGGTCTACGACACATGGCAGACAACACACGATACCACATTCACAGTGGAAGAGGACGGCAACTACTATATCGGTTTCCTCAACTACAGCGATGCAAGCAGCTCTTACCTCAATCTTTTCAACGTTAATATAGAGCAGGGCATAGAGTCGGACGTGCCGGAGGCTGTAAGCGAATTTGTCGTAGCGGCAGACCAGAACGGCGCCAACGCTGTCAATCTGCATTTCAAAGCTCCTGAAAAGTTGCTCAACGGAAAGGCTATCAGCGGCAGCATGAACATTCACATATACACAGTGAAAACGCTGGAGAGCGAGGATGGCGATGAGGAGAACACCGTAACCGAAGACACCGAGATAAAGAAACTCACCCTCGATGCAGGACAGCCTATATCATTTAAGGACGTAAAAGCAGTGAACGGCAATAATACCTACAAGGTTGTAGCAGAATACAATGGCAAGATGGGTATTGACGTGAGCAAGTCAGTATGGGCAGGATTTGACATTTCTGAACCAGTGAAAAATCTCAAGATCAAAACTGTTGACGGAAACATGCACGTGAAGCTCACATGGGAAGCTCCTGAAAAGGGCGAAAACGGCGGATACTTCAATATTAACGATATCTCATACACTATATGGCGCAGTTTAAGCAAGAATGACTTCACGCCTATTGCCACCAACATCAAGGACCTCACCTACACCGACACAAGCATGGAGGAGGAGGTGAAGGATATGCAGGAAGTGTACTATTATGCTGTGACAGCCGACAACAAGGCCGGTAGAAGCAAGGGCGCCACACAGTTCATTGGTGTCGGCAAGCCATACACGTTCCCCGTTGACGAATCGTTCTCGAACGGCCGTCTCAACCTTAATCCTTGGTCGTACAAGAACGTGCAGGGCTCTCTCGGATGGGAAACCATGCGATCTGACGACGGTGGCGGCTCGCCGCAGGACAACGACCGCGGATTCGTAAAGTTTACAAACAAGTGGGGAGAAAGTTGTGTTGACAGCCGACTCATCACTCCGGCTGTGTCTATGGAAGGCACTACAAAGCCTACTTTCAGCTTCTACATGTTCCATTGGGAAGCGAACTCTGTCGCATCTGACAACAAGCAGACAAAGCTTATGATTGAGGTAGCGCCGGACGGTGGCGACTTCGAAGAGCCTATAGACACATTCACGGCAGCAAACGATAAATACGGATGGGTAGAACACCGCGTATCACTCGAAAAATACAAGAACTGCAAATACATCCTGGTGGCCTTAAGAGGATATACCAACAACGATTGGATGTACTATTATGTGGACAATATTCACTTTGACGAACAGAAGGACAATGACCTGGCTGTGACAGCTTTCTCTGGACCGGAGAATGCAAACATCAACGACGACTGCGCTTTCTCTGTGACGTACTCGAACAGAGGAACCAAGAGTGCAAAGGACTACACCATAGTGCTGAAGCAGAACAGCGAGGTTGTCAGCACCATTGATGGCGATGAGATAAAACCAGGCGAGACCAAGACATTGGAACTTCATGCCAATGTTAATGCACCAACAGCAGGAAAGTCTGTAGAGTTCATGACTGAGGTGGTATATGATAAGGATGAGGATGTCGACAATAACTCTTCTGCTTATATATACACTGACGTGAAGGCTTCAAGCTTTCCTTGTGTAACCAATTTGAAAGCGAAGAAGGAGGGTAACAATGCGAACCTCACATGGACGGCTCCAGTCTTGCCTAAAACCGATGAGGCAACGGTAGACGGAATGGAAGACTACGATTCGTTTGCAATATCTGACTTCGGCGAATGGATTACTTATGACGGCGATAAGCTCGGCAGCGGCAAACTCAGCTACCTCCCGTACTTCGACTATCAAAACGATAACAAGGCATTCCAGGTATGGTGTCCGAAAGAACTCGATCTTGACGAGGAGTCGGCCTCTAACCTCATGCCCTACAGCGGGGACAAGTGCCTCATAGCATGGTATGCAAACATTAGTATGGATGGCGCACAGCCGTACAACGACGACTATCTTATCTCTCCGGCAATAAAGGGAGGCACCGAAGTGTCGTTCTATCTGAAGAAGGTAGACAAGAACATCTCGGGAGAGACATACGAAATCATGTACTCTACAACAACGCAGGATCCGTCAGCCTTCAATGTGCTCAAAGCCGACGAGGCTCCAAGCGAATGGCAGCAGGTCAAGGTCACAATGCCTGCAGATGCAAAATACTTTGCCATCCACTATACTGGAATACTCAAAGATGGTATTATGGTAGATGATATCAGTTATGTATCTGTGCTCTATGCTCTGTCTGTCGATGGATTTAAGGTGTTCTGCAATGGCAAGAAGATACACGGGGAAACTGTTAAATCGGCAAACTTTACCGACAAGAACATTGGCGAAGAGTGTCGTGGCTACCAGGTATCCGTAGTATATAATCTTGGAGAGTCAAATGCGTCTGATAAAGTATATGTAGGTAACACATCTGGTATCGAGGACATAACCGAGCTTAAGAGTGACAGTTATACAATATACTCTATTGATGGCAAACTCATTGGTAGAAATCTGAAGAGAATGCCAGCCCTCCACTCTGGTTCATACATCATCAATAATAAAAAGGTTGTTATCCGCAGATAGTAAATGCCCATATTATTGCTGTCTGGTGAAACTTTTGCAAGCAACATAAATTAGGGCTGACACTTCTCACGAGGTGTCAGCCCTTTTGGTTATCTTTGTTTTTGCAATAAAAGACAAATTATTTTCACTTCAAATGTTGGATGAACCTTACTGTTCGGTAAAAGCGGACAGCAATATTTGTATCTATATGTGCCATAGCCGTAGCGGAGGTCTCCGGCCTCCGCAGCAAGCAACAATACGTATTACTATCCGACTTGGTGCTGAGTGTGTACATTCTATGATTATACAATCGGACGGCGGACGCAACCCGATTGGACGGCGGACGCAACCCGATTGGACGGCGGACGCAATCTGATTGGACGGCGAACGCAATCCGATTGGACGGCGAACGCAATCTGATCGGACGGCGAACGCAATCTGATCGGACGGCGAAC
>ERZ1023848.135-NODE-135-length-31281-cov-13.662525_pt1 | contig 31281 bp, 30 predicted proteins | sample MGYA00380385_ERZ1023848 | MGnify/ENA primary metagenome ERZ1023848 (study PRJEB33179, sample SAMN07449069) | human gut metagenome | biome: Human-gut; feature: Human associated habitat; material: Faeces | host: Homo sapiens | place: India:Kasaragod | collected...
ATGCAAAAAGAGGCTGTGGACAAAATGGTTTTACATTTTGTCACAGCCCCTTTTTGCATCACGCTATCGTCATATCATCACTCATAGCGCAATGCCTCTATGGGGTCGAGCCGCGCAGCCTTGCGCGCGGGGTAAATGCCGAAGAAGAGGCCGATGCCCACGGCAAATGAGAACGACAGCAGGATTGGCGCGAGCGTGATTGTCGTCTGGACCGCCCCCGTGCTCGCGATGGCGTACGAAGCAGCGCAGCCCACGACAATGCCGATGAGTCCGCCGACGATGCCGAGCACCATCGACTCGATCATGAACTGCATCATGATGTTCTGGAACGTCGCGCCGAGCGCCTTGCGGATGCCGATCTCGCGCGTGCGCTCCGTCACCGACACCATCATGATGTTCATGATGCCGATGCCGCCGACGAGCAGCGAGATGCTCGCGATGGCGCCGAGGAGGACCGTCATCATGCCTGTCGACTGGTTGACCGACTCGATGATGCTGGCCGTGCTCTGCACGTGGAAGTCATCTTCCTTGTCGCCCGTGATGCGGTGGCGCTGGCGCAGGAGCGTCGAGATCTCATCCTGCACCTGGTCGATCTTCTGCGTGTCCGCCGCCTGCAGGCTGATGGACTGCACGTAGGTGATGCCCATCATGCGCTCCTGCGCCGTCGTCAGCGGGATGTAGATCACATCGTCCTGGTCCTGGCCGAAGCCGGAGCTGCCCTTGGACGCCAGGATGCCGATGACCTTGAACGGCTGGTTCTTGATGCGGATGTTCTTGCCGACCGGGTTCTCCGTGCCGAACAGATTCTCCGCGACCGTCGCGCCGATGACGGCCACGCGCGTGCGCTTCGTCATGTCATCCTTGCTGATGAACGAGCCATTGTCGACGGTCAGCGAGCGGATCTGCATGAGTTCCGGCGTCACGCCCGTGACGGACGTATTCCAGTTCTGGTTGCCGTTGACGACCTGGTACGAGGAGCTGACGGTCGGCGACACGTAGCGGACATCCTTGATCTTCGACGCGATGGCCTTCGCGTCATCGTACTTGAGCGTCTGCATCGAGCCGGCCGCGCCGCGCGGGCCGCCGCGGTTCGAGGAGCCCGGCATGATGGTGATGGTATTGGCACCGAGGCTCTCGAAGTTCGAGGTGATGCCCGTGCGCACGCCCATGCCAACCGAGACGAGCGCGATGACGGCAGCGACGCCGATGATGACGCCGAGCATCGTCAGGAGTGAGCGCATCTTGTTGGCCAGGAGCGCTTTGATTGCCATGATGAAACATTCCTTAAACAACATCCATGACCACTCCCTTCCCCTCATCGCGCGTGATCTGGCCGTCGCGCACGAGCAGCTGGCGGCTCGCACAGGCGGCAATCTCTGGCTCATGCGTGACGAGGATGATCGTGCGCCCCTTCTCGTGCATGTCCTCGAAAATCTCCATGATCTCCTTTGTGGACTTCGTGTCGAGGTTGCCGGTCGGCTCGTCGGCCATGATGATGTGCGGGTCGTTGACGAGCGCGCGCGCGATGGCGACGCGCTGCCGCTGGCCGCCCGAGAGCTCGTTCGGCAGGTGGTCGGCGCGGTCCTTGAGGCCGACGGCCTCGAGGAAGTGCATGGCGCGCTCCATGCGTTCCCTGTTCCCGACGCCCGCATAGATGAGCGTCAGGGCCACATTCTCGAGCGCCGAGATTCACGAGAGCAGGTTGAAGTTCTGGAAGACAAACCCGATCTTCTTGTTGCGCGTCCTCGCGAGGGCATCGTCGTCGAGGCCTGCGACCTCTTCCCCGTCGAGCTTGTAGGAACCCTCCGTCGGGCGGTCGAGGCAGCCGAGGATGTTCATGAGCGTCGACTTGCCGGAGCCGGACGGCCCCATCAAGGCGGCGAACTCACCCTTGTAGATGTTCGTCGTGATGCCGTTGAGCGCCGCGAGTTCCTCGCCGCCGATGTGGTAGATTTTCTTGATGCCGTGGAGCTGTATCGTTGCGTACCGCTCCTCTGCTTTCTTTTCTTCTGCCATTGCTATCCCCCGCTTAGAACATGGGGCCGCCGCGCCTGCTGTTGCCCGAGGACGAGCTTGACGTCTTCTTCGCCGTGTACGTGCTGACGACGTCTTCACCTTCCTCGAGGCCGGAGAGGATCTCCACGTACTCATCGCTGTAGATGCCCGTCGTCACATAGCGGTTCTCCTGCGAGCCATCGGCGTTGCGCACGATGACGTAGGAGCCGTTGGCATCTGTCTTGAGCGTCGAGATCGGCACGGCCAGCGTATCCGGCTTGTCGGCCGTATTGATCTCAACGCGTGCCGTCATGGCCGGCAGCAGCTGGCTGTCCGGGTCGTCGACATCGAGCGTGACGTAGTAGTAGATGACACTGGCCGACGATGACGAGCTACTCGAAGAGCTGGAGCTCGAGTTCGTATCCCAGGAATTGCTCGTATCCGTCTGCGAGATTTTCGTGACGCGGGCCGTGAACGTCTTGTCGGTGTAGGTGTCGACGGTGAACGTCGCCTGCTGGCCGACCTTGATGTTGCCGATATCCGTCTCATCGACCTTGGCCTTGATCTGCTTGCTCGAGAGGTCGGCAATGCGCATGATGACCGTCGGGTTGTCCGAGGTCGCGACGGCCATCGTGCCGACCGTCTTGGGCTCGCCGACGACCGTGCCGTCCATCGGCGCGAGGATGCTCGTCTCCGATGCGTCCGACTCCGCCTGCGCGAGCTCCGAGACCGCCGTGTCGTAGTTCATCTGCGCGTCCTCGAGCTGCTTCTGCGTGTCAGCACCGATGCTGTAGAGGTAGCTGATGCGCTCGTACTCAGCCTGCGTATTCGTGACCTTGTACTGCGCCTGGTCGCGCTTGGCCTCGTAATCCTTGGCGTCAAGCGTTGCGACCGTCTGACCGGCCGTGACCTTGTCGTTCTCCTTGACGAGCACGCTCTTGAGGCGGGCCGTGATCTTGGAGCTGACCTCGACCGAGTCGACCGGCTGGATTGTGCCTGTCGCCGAGACCGTCGACTTCATATCCATGCGGACGACCTTCGTCGTCTCGACAGCGGCGGCCTGCTGGGCGGCCTGCTGCCCCTCATAGTAGCGGTAGCCGCCAAAGGCACAGCCTGCAAGGACGAGCGCTGCGATGGCGAGCTTGACTTTCCCGTTTATCTTCACTTCGTAACCTCTCCTTCTGCCAGATCCTGGATGACCTGCGCGGATGCATCGCTTGCAGCAGCCTTGGGTTCACTTGCTGCGGCATCTGCCGCTTTCTTAGCGAGTCCCTTCGTCTCCTTGTCCGGCTTGGCGTTCTCCGGCGCGATGGGTTCCTGCAGGACGGCGCGCTCTGCCTTCTCGGCAGCTGTCGCCGTCATCTTGGCCGCGGCCTCCTTCTCCTGGTCCGTGAGCTCGATGCCCATGGCATTCTCGACCGTCGCCTTGTAGCGCGCGTAGTCGTACTCCGCGCTGATGTAGTTGAGGCGCGCCGTCGAGAGGGCTTCCTGCGCGTCGATGATGTCGAGCATCAGGCCCTCGCCGGCACGGTACTTCTCGCGCGCGATGAAGTAATCTTCCTCCGCCTGCTTGACGGCATCGCCCGTGGAATTCAGGCGCTTCTCCGCCTCGCGCATGTTGTAGTAGGCCTGGCGCAAAGAGAGGTCGATGTCCTCCTGGTCCTTCGTCAGTGTGAGCTTCGCGACGTCGCGGCTCGTCTCGGCCTCCTGGACCTTGGCGCGCGTCAGTCCGTTGTCCCAGAAGTTCCACGAGAGCGTCGCGCCAGCCGTGATATCGGAGTCGGAGCTCGTCGCGGGCTTGAAGGAATGCGACCAGCTCGGGCCAGCACTCAGTGTCACGCTCGGACCGAAGTCTGCCTTCACCGCCTTGACCTCATTCTCTGCCTGCTGGTACTTGTAGAGGTCGATCATGAGGTCCTTGCGGTTCCGATAGGCGTAGTCGATGCAGGAGTCCATGTCGATATTGAACTGATCGTAAGAGAAATCCGACGTCAGGTTCAGCGGCTCGCTGCGGTCGATGTTGAGGTAGTTGCGTAGCGTGGCGAGATCCACCTCGTAGCTGTTCTGCGCCTTAATGAGGTCCTGCGCCGCATTGCTGAGCTCGACAGAAGAGCGGATGACATCGATGCGCGCCTTCGAGCCGGCTGCGTAGAGCTGGCTGACATTCGTGTAGTGGTCCTGATACTTGTCGACCGTCTCCTGGCGCACGTCGACCGTGCGGCGCGCCTCGAGTGCATCGTAGTACGCCTTGATGACGTCGAGCTTGAGGTTCTCGCGGCTGCGCTCCGTCGAGAGCTCCGCCGCCTTGAGGCCGAGCACACCGCTGTCGATATTGGCCTCTGCCTTGCCGCTCGTGTAGAGCGGATACGATGCCGTGACGCCGATCTCGTTCTTCGAGTCCGTGCTGGAGGAACGCTTCAAGGTCGTATCGAGCGATTCTGTGCCCTTGATCTGCAGGCCGTTCTCAATCTTCGCCTGCTGCAGCTGCGCCCTCGCCGTGTCCTCGCCTTTCTGCGTGATGCGCAGGCTCGTGTTCTGCGCGAGGGCCAGATTGATGGCGTCCTGCAGGGAAAGGTCTGCGCAGGATGCAGACGGCAGCCCGAGGAACATGACAGCTGCGAGCAGCGCCGCTCCCCTGCCGCACAATCTTCTCTTCATTTCTATCCTCTCCTATGTACTATACGATATGCGATTATACGATATGATGCAACAGATCCCTATTTTATGTTATTGTCATCAAACAAATATATGTTAGAATAAAATTGCTATCGTTATCCTATACGAAAGTTAAATATCTATTAAGAAAGGAACTTGTCCTATGAACCCGTATCTTGAGCAGGCGCGCGAACTCCTGGGCCGCTTCTACGGCTACCGCGAGTTCCGGCCCGCGCAGGCGCCCGTGATCGAGAGCCTGCTCACAGGGCACGACACGCTTGCCATCATGCCGACAGGCGCGGGCAAATCCATCTGCTTCCAGATCCCGGCGCTAATCTTCCCGGGCCTCACGCTCGTCATCTCGCCGCTGATCTCTCTGATGAAGGATCAGGTCGACGCCCTCGTCGAGCAGGGCATCCCCGCCACCTACATCAACAGCTCGCTCTCCCTCGCCGAGTCCGACGCGCGCCTTGCGGCCATTGCGCAGGGCAGGTACAAGCTCGTCTACGTCGCGCCGGAGCGGCTCGATACCAGCTACTTCCAGTACATCCTCGACAAGCAGACCATCTCGATGGTCGCCGTCGACGAGGCGCACTGCCTCTCGCAGTGGGGCCATGACTTCCGGCCGAGCTACCGAGAGATTGCGCCGTTCATCACCGCGCTGCCGCGCCGCCCGCTCGTCTCTGCCTTCACAGCGACGGCGACGCCGGAGGTCCGCGCGGACATCGTGCGCCTGCTCGGCCTGCAAGAGCCGCACATCCACGTCACGGGCTTCGACCGGCCTAACCTCTACTTCGAGGTGCGCCGCGGCGAGAACAAGAAGGCCTTCATCGAGCGCTACCTCAAGAGCCACCCGAGCGACGCCGGCATCATCTACGCCGCGACTCGCAAGGATGTCGACGCGCTCTACAACCTGCTCTCGCGCAAGCACTTCGCCGTGGGGCGCTACCACGCAGGCCTCAGCGACGAAGAGCGCGCGCGGGCGCAGGACGACTTCCTCTACGACAACGTGCAGGTCATCGTCGCAACGAATGCCTTCGGCATGGGCATCGACAAGAGCAACGTGCGCTTCGTCATCCACTACAGCATGCCCAAGAACATCGAGGCGTACTATCAGGAAGCGGGCCGCGCGGGACGCGACGGCGAGCCCGGCGAGTGCATCCTGCTGTTCTCGCCGCAGGACACGCAGACCCAGAAGTACCTCATCGATGTCTCGACGGAGGACGAGGCGCGCAAGCGCCACAACCTCGGGCGTCTGCAGAAGATGGTCGACTACTGCCACACGCCGGAGTGCCTGCGCCACTTCATCATCCAGTACTTCGGCGAGAAAGATGCGCCTGCGACGTGCAGCAACTGCGGCAACTGCAAGGCCGGCCTCGAAGAGCAGGACGTGACGATCGACGCCCAGAAGGTCTTCTCCTGCGTCTACCGCATGCGCGAGCGCTTCGGCCTGACGCTCGTCGCCCAGGTGCTCAAGGGCTCGTCAGACAAACGCGTGCTCGCCCTGCACCTCGATACGCTCTCCACCTACGGCCTCATGAAGGAGCGCAGCCTCGCGGACATCAAGCTGCTCATCCAGCGCTTCGTCGCGACGGACTACCTCGCCCTGACCGAGAGCAAGTACCCCGTCCTGACCCTGCAGCCCTCTGCCTACGCCGTCCTGCGCGGTCAAGCAAAAGTCCTGCAGGCCGTGCCGAAGGAGGTCACGAAACAGGCCGAGGCGCCGGAGCTCTTCGAGTACCTGCGCGCCCTGCGCAAGGAGATTGCGCTACGCGACCACATCCCGCCCTACGTCGTCTTCTCCGACGCGACGCTCAAGGACATGTGCGCCGTCCTGCCGAGATCGCGCGAGGAGATGCTGCTCGTCAAGGGCATCGGCGAGCACAAGCTGCAGAAGTACGGCGAGGCCTTCCTCGCCTGCATCGCGGAGCACCGCCCCAAGGACTGACAAGAGAAGAAAAGCGCAATGCCACGAGGCATTGCGCTTTTTCTATATTGCCGTTACTGGAGTTTTTCTTTCAGGACTTCCTTGGCCTTCTCGAGCTGCACGTCCGTCGTCGCGCCCTCAGGCAGCTCTACCTCGACGTCCGGCTCGATGCCCGTGCCGTCGATGCAGCGGCCGTTCGGCGTGTAGTACTTCGCGATGGTCAGCTTGAGGCCGTCATTGTGGAGCATCGGCACGACAACCTGGACGGAGCCCTTGCCGTACGACTTCGTGCCGACGAGCGTCGCAGCGCCCGTATCCTGCAGGGCACCCGCGAGGATCTCCGAGGCGCTCGCGCTGTTGCCGTCGATCAGCACGACGATCGGATACTTGCTCTCTTCGAGCTTCGACTCATGGACCTCCTTCGAGCCGTCGCGCTCTACGACCGAGACGATGGGCCCCTTCGGCACGACCATGTTCGCGATCTCGACGCAGCTCGTGACGAGGCCGCCGGGGTTCTCGCGCAGGTCGATGATGAGTCCCTTCATGCCCTGTTCTTCGAGCGAGTCATAGGCGGCCTTGAACTCCTTGCCCGTGTTCTCCGAGAACGAGGCGATGCGGATGTAGCCCATGCCGTCCTCGAGCATCGTGCCCTTGGCCGTATCGATCTTGATGGTCGCGCGCTCGATCGTGTAGTCCTGCGTCTCGCCGCCGCGTTCAATCGTCAGGACGACCTTCGTGCCGACTTCGCCGCGGATGTGCATGGCGACCTCCTCCGGCTGCATCTCCGAGACCGGCGTGCCATCGACGGCCATGATCTCATCGCCGGCTTCGAGGCCGGCATGCTGCCCCGGCGTATCGTCAAGGACAGAGATGATCGTGACCTTGCTGTCCTTGAAGCCCATTGTCACGCCGATGCCGCCGAACTCGCCCTCCGTGTGCTCCTTGAGCTGCTCGAACATGTCGGCATTCATGTAGAGGGAATGCGGGTCCCCGAGGGACTGCACCATGCCGGATATCGCGCCATCCATGAGCTTCGTCTCATTGACATCCGAAACGTAGCGCGCCTCGATGAAGCGCTTGACGCCGAGGAAGCGGACGATGTCCGCGACCTCATTGCTGTGGATGCCAAAGGCGAAGCAGAGGCCGGCAATCGTCAGGAAGGACGAGAGCACGGCCGTCAACAGGACGCCGATGATGATTTTTTTCTTGCTCATGTTTTACATCCTCTTCAGAGAGATAGAGATAATCAAAGATAGGAATACGGGCTGACGGGCTCTCCGTTCTGCCGCACTTCGAAGTGGCAGTGCGGCCCCGTGGAATTGCCCGTCGAGCCGCAGTATGAGATGACCTGCCCCTGGCTCACGCTCTGCCCAGCGCTGACCGCCAGCGACTGGTTGTGGCCGTAGAGCGTCGTGATGCCGCCGCCGTGGTTGATGATGACGGTATTGCCGTAGCCGGAGACCCAGCCCGCGTACTCGACCGTGCCGCTCTGCGCCGCATGGATGGGCACGCCGTAATCGGCGCCGATGTCGACGCCGCTGTGGAACTTCTGCGTGCCCGTGATTGGATGGACGCGCCAGCCGAACTCACTCGTCACGCTGCCGGACACCGGCCAGATCATCGCGCCACTGCCCGAGGGCGTCGCGCTGCCCATGCCGCGCTCCCGTATCATCTCGCCAATCTGGCGCGAGGCGCGCATGAGTTCCTCATACTGCTGGTCAATGAGGGCTTTGTCCGTGCGCAGGCGCTCAATGAGCGCCTCGCGCCGCTTGACCTTCTCCTCCATGTCCGCGCGCGCCAGGTGCGCCTTCTCCTCCTGCTCGGCCTGCGTCAGGCGGTCCTGTGCAAGGCTTGCCTGGCGCAGCTCGATGCTGTCCTTCTCCTCCTGCACGCCGCGCACGAGCGCGTAGTCCTGGCGGATGATGCGCTTCAGGAGGTCCATGCGCGTGAGGAAGTCCTGGAAATCGTGAGCGCCGAACAGGACGTCGAGGTACGAGACCTGCCCGTTGATGTAGATATCACGCACGCGCCGGCCGAGCCGCTCCTGCTTGGCTTCATAGTCCTTCTGCAGGACAGCGAGCTCTTCTTCGTTCTGCTTGAGGCGCGCGTCTGTCGCATCGAGCTCCGCCTTGCGCGCTTCGTGTTCCTTGATAGCCGCGTCGGCCGCCTCGTCGAGCGCGCGCTTCTCCTCCGAGACGTTATCGATCTTGCTCTGCAGCTCGTTGCTCTGCTGCAGCTTCGCTGCCGCCTGGCTCTCATAGCCGCCCTTGTCGTCTGAGAGGGCCGCCGCCAGGCTGACCGGCTCCAGCAGCAGCGAGAAAACGAGCATCAGGGACGCGGCCCTGCCGCATCTATCCTTCATATCACACGCCCCCTTCCTCACACGCGCAGGAAGCGCTTGAGCGAGATGACCGAGCCGATCGCGCCGATGACAATGCCCGCCAAGAGGATCGCCGCTGTCACGTAATTCATGAACGGGTACTGCGGCATCAACGGGAAGAAGGCCAGCGTGCTGTAGATCTTGGCTGCCATCGCCGCGTAGAAGCTGCGCAGCGCGACGGCCGCGATGAGACCGCCGATGCAGCCGAGCACGATGCCCTCTAAGAGGAACGGCCAGCGGATAAACCAGTCCGTCGCGCCGACGTACTTCATGATGGCGATCTCTTTGCGCCGCGCGAAGACTGTCAGACGTATCGTGTTGGAGATGATGAAGAGCGTCGCGCCGCCCAAAAGGCACATGAGAACGAAGCCGAAGATGCGCATGAGCCGCGTGATGTCGAAGAGGTGCTCGACGACATCCTGGCCGTACTTCGCCTCCTCCACGCCCTGCATCGAGTCGATGGCGCCGGCCGCCGACTCGACGACAGATGGCGTCGTGACCGTCACCTCGAAGGCGTCGGGCAGCGGATTGTCGTCAGAGAGCGCGTCGAGCAGATACTTCTGGTCGCCGAGCCTGTCCTTGAGGCGCTCCTTGGCCGTCTCGCGGTCGACGTAGGTGACCGAGTCAATGCCCTGCAGCGACTCGATGTCGTAGCCGATCTGGCGTTTCTCGCGGTCCGTCAGATGGTCCTCGAGGTAGACGCTGATCTGCACCTGGGACTCGAGCATACCGGCCAGCCGGTTCATGTTGAGCACAAGGATCAGGAAGACGCCGAGCACGAAGAGCGAGACGGCAACCGTGCCGATGGAGGCAAAGGTCATCCAGTTGTTGCGGCGCAGCGAGTGGAACACCTCCTGGATGAAGTACTCGCCCGTCTTAAGCTTCATAGCCGTAGCCTCCCTTCGCCTCATCGCGCACGATGTGGCCGTCCTCAATGGCGATGACGCGGCGCTGCATCGTGTCGACGATGGTCTTGTCGTGCGTGGCCATCACGATGGTCGTGCCGGCGAGGTTGATGCGGTTGAAGATGTCCATGATGTCCCAGCTCGTCTCCGGGTCGAGGTTGCCCGTCGGCTCATCGGCGATGACGATGGCCGGGTCGTTGACGATGGCGCGGGCAATCGCCACGCGCTGCTGCTCGCCGCCCGAGAGCTGCGAGGGGAAGCAGCGGAACTTGTCGCGCAGTCCGACGACGTCGAGCACGGCATTGACATTGCGCTGCATGAGGCGCCGCGGCGCCTCGATGACCTGCATCGCAAAGGCGACATTCTCGAAGACCGTCTTGTCCGGCAGCAGCCGGTAATCCTGGAAGATGACGCCGAGACCGCGCCGCAAATACGGCACCTCGCTGCGCTTCATGTGGACGACATCGCGCCCATTGACGAAGAGACTGCCGCTCGTCGGCAGCTCCTCGCGGAAGAGCATCTTGATGAAGGTGGACTTGCCCGCGCCGCTGGCGCCGACGATGAAGACGAAGTCTCCCGCTTCGATATCGACATTCACATGGTCGAGGGCCACAGCTCCATTCTCATAGATCTTCGAGACATCGCGCATGTGGATCATGGTTCTCTCCTTTACACCTCAGTACTTATATCTTGATTCAAAAAAGAGGACTCAGCGACGAGTCCCCTTCTCCTGATTGCCTATGAGCTGCAGCGCGAGCTCCGCATTGCGCGCCGCGAGGTCGCGCAGTTTCGCGAGGAGCTCCGCATTGCGCTTGCGGAACACCGCCTTATCATTCCACTTGCGGCGGATCTCCGCCATGAGCTCGTCTGCCGTGACATCGTCAAGGCTGCCGACCGGCTTCTCCCCGATTGAGGCGAGGAAGCGATCGATCTTCGGGTCGTACGAGACGCCGATCATCGGCACGCCCATGACGCCGGCGAAGATCAGCGCGTGCAGGCGGATAGCGAGCATCAAGTCCATGTTGCCGACGAGCGAGAGGAACTCGCTCGTCGTGTACTCGTCCTTGAGCACCGTGCAGGGCTCATGCGTGCGCTCCGCGATCGACTCTGCCGCATGGACGTCCTCAGGGAACTGCATGGGCAGGAAGACGACGCGGGCCCCGAGCTCCCGCACGATGCGGTCCGAGACCTCGGCCATGACATCCTTGAAGTGCGTCTCGTGCTGCCAGTTGCGCACGGAGATGCCGACGACCGGCTCCGCGCCATCGGCATGATAGCGCTTGAAGATGGCGCGCCCGGCAGCCTTGTCGACCGGATGGATGGCGAGCACCGGGTCAGCCGTGCACTCAATCTTCGGCTTCGTGATGCAGAGCCTGGCAAGCTCTGCAAGAGATCCCTTGTCGCGCACGGTGATGAGGTCGACGCGGTTGCCGATCACGCGCATCGCAAACTCCGCCAGGCCGCCGATGATGGGGCCAATGCCCTGTGCGTAGAGCATGACCTTCTTGCGCATGACGACAGCCAAGAAGATGATGGCGAGGTAGTAGTAGAGGCTCCGGCGGCTCGTCACATTCTGGAGCAGGCTGCCACCGCCGCTGATGAGCAGGTCGGCGTGCCAGAGCGCTTTGATGATAGAAGGAAAGCCAAGCCAGGAAATGGACTCCACGCCGTGGCGCTCGCTCGTATCAGCAGGGCTCGCCGAGATCACCGTGATATGAAGTTTTGGGTCGAGATCCCCGAGGACCTCCAGCATCGCGGCCAGCATCGCTTCATCGCCAGCATTCTTGGAGCCGTAATATCCCGATACGACAATCCTTCTCTCCATCAGTCTGCTTTACTCTCCTTTTTTTCAGCTGCATTAGCTTTGTGGGCTCTGGCCATGACAGCCTGCCAGAGCTCTACCAGAATCATCGCGACAGCGCCGATGCCAGCGCCGAGGACGATGCCCCCGATGCCGCGCATGAACGACATGTACACCGGCGTGCGCATGTGCGCGAACGTCTCGACCATCGATCCCTGTCCGATGGTCGCCACGAGGACGAGCGCAAAGAACACCATCGTCGGCCACTTGCGCAGCGCCGCCATCGCGGCGAGCATGAAGGCCGGATGGCCGATCATGAGCTCCTTCGTGCGCGGGCGGGCGTAGAAGGCCTGCTCGAGGAAGGCGCGGAAGCGCAGCTCTGTCTGCGAGACCGGCATGCCCGACGTATGGCCGCTGCGCGCGACAAAGACGACGCCTGCGACGAGCACGACGAGCATGACGAGCAAGGTCTTAACCTTGACCGGCATGTCGAGGATGCGCTTCAATTGTTCGACGACGCCCTGCGTATCGTCCATGCGCCCGTCGAAGATGTCGAAGCGCTGCAGGAAGGCGATGCCGACGAGGATGAGCGGCAGGACAAACGTCAGTTTGATGCCGCGGAAGATGTTGAACTCGAGGAAGTACTGCGTGTCAGCCAGCGAGGCCGAGAGGTACGCCGCACCGATGTACGAGAGTGCACCCGTGACGAAGAGCGCGATGGCCGCCGTCACGATGAGGCGCGGCAGCGCGATGCGGGCCTTCTCCTTGTAGGCGCGCACGCGGTCGAGCTGGAAGATGACCGCGATGGCCGGGAAGAGGTTCGCGCTGGCGAGCGCCGCGACGACGCGGATCTTCAAACCATTGCCCATGAGGACCGGCACCGCCGCCAGGAGGCCGAAGATGACAAGCAGGATGTACTGATAGCGCGGACGTGCATTGAGGCGCGGGATCACGAGCGAGAGGTAGAGGATGCCCGCTGCCGCGACGCCGAGCATGACGAGCGCGCGCAGGACCTTCGAGGCATTGTAGGTCTCAAAGGTGCCGGCCTTGCCGATCGTGTAGCCATGCGCCACGAGCTTGTCGTGCGTCTCCTGGAAGTACTTCATGTTCGTTTCCATGAGGCTCATGTTCGGCGAGGGCTTGTCGTAGATGCGCAGCAGGTCGATGCGGATGTTGCGCTCCTCGTCCGTGTTGGACCAGCGCTCGACGGCCGTATCGATCTTGAGCTTCGGCTGCTCATCCTTCGGGATGGAATAGAGGCGTGCGACGTGGTCGTAGCCGAGGCCCTTCGCGATTTCCTGCATGCCGTCCTGCTTGTAGAACTGCAGCTGCGTGACCGCCTCGATGAGGCCGAGGTTGATCTGGCGATTCTTCATCTCGTCGATCGTCGTCTGCAGGGCCTTCGGCGCACCGAGCGACTGCTGGCCGGAGAAGACGATCTCCGACACGTCGAAGCCGTCGAGGCGCGCAAAGACGGCCTTGACGTCATCCGGTGTGCAGTTCTCGTAGTTGCTCGGGCGCGCGAGGACGTGGAAGCCCGCATCGTTGACGGCCTTCATCTCATCCGTCGGCATGCCAAGGTTCATCTTGAGGAAGGAGTCGTAATGCGCCTTGACGGCAAGGACTTCTTCATTCCCGACCTCCATGACCGTCACGCGGTCACTGCCGAGGCGGCGCAGCAGGTCTTCCTTCACTTCCTTATAGGTCTGTGGATCGTGGCCGACGACGTAGACTTCCTTGCCGTCGATCTTGCCGGAGGCAACGAGTTGGCGCCATGCAGGGTCCTCGAGCGTTCCTGCATGGTAGCTCTCCAGGATCTTGCTGCCGTCAATTGCCGCAGCCTTGCCGTTGTCGTTGAGCTTCTTGAAGGTCGTCTCATAGACAGCCAGGGAGGAGATGCCCGCTTCCTTTACTTTCTCGAGCACGACGCTCTCCGGCAGGCCCTCGCGCTGCGCGAGTTCCTGCAGCCCCTCGTAATCGATGGCGAGGTCGACCTGACGGTTGGCGCGCTCTACCGCATTGCGCTGGAAGCTGATGGCCAGAGCCGCCAGCAGGCCAATGACGATGACCAGCACGAGCCAGCGATTGTATTTGAATACCTTCATCTAATCCACCTTATCTCAAAAACCATTATTCTTCACCCGCACGGACGAGGACACTGCCCTCCTGCTGATCCACCGAGACGATGCGCATCTTGAGCGGCAGCTGCTCCGGCTTCACGAGCGCGATGCGCCCGAGCGTATCGCCGAGCCGCGCCGTGCCGAAGGGCGAGTTCTGGATGTCGAACTGATCCGTGTCGAAGTACAGCGTCCCGTCATCTGCCACGATGTGGCCGACGAGCGAGAGCTGTGCCTTGTGCCCGAGGAGATTCGTATCGGCCGTCACGAGGACATTGTCATCCGTGATGTGCACCTCGACATTGTCCGCCTTGCTGATTTTGCGGGCCAGCGCCTCGCGCAGGCCGTTCTCGTCGAACATGGCCGTCAGGGAGAGTGCCTCGGCCTGCGAGAGTGCCAGACGGCCCTCCGAGAAAGCCCCGAAGTCAAAGACCGTATTGCGGCCGGAAAGCGCCATCTCGTGGACGCGCAGCTGGCCGACCTGTCCATCCTGGACCGTGACCTTGAGGCTGTCCGTCCGCCCGAGCAGCAGCTTGAGCCGCGGCGAAGCAGAGAGCTCCACCTCCACATGCGGCGTCGAGAATTTCTGGGAGAGACGGCTCTCCAGCGCGCTCTCGACAACGGGAGGCAGCAAGAGCTCTCCGAGCACGATTAATATTATGAAGAACAAGCCCGTAATAGTCAAGGCTTTTCGCAATTTCATCACCTGCCAATGGAACAAGGAGTCAGAAGCACTGCTCCTGACTCCTCTGAAAACAAGACTCAGATTTCATGATTTGCTTTCGCCGCGAGGAAGGCGCGGATGAACATATCGATATCGCCATCCATGACGGCCTGGACATTGCCCGTCTCGACATTCGTGCGGTGGTCCTTGACCATCGTGTACGGCTGGAAGACGTAGGAGCGGATCTGGCTGCCCCATTCGATCTTCTGCTGGTCGCCCTCGAGCTTCGCGAGCTCTGCTTCCTTCTTCTCCATCTCGAGCTCAAAGAGCTTGGCGCGCAGCATCTTGAGACACTGCTCGCGGTTCTGGAGCTGGGAACGCTCGTTCTGGCACTGCACGACGATGCCCGTCGGCATATGCGTCATGCGCACGGCGGATGACGTCTTGTTGATGTGCTGGCCGCCGGCGCCCGAAGCGCGGTACGTGTCGACGCGGACGTCCGACATATTGATGTTGACCTCGACGTTGTCGTCGATCTCCGGCATGATGTCGCAGGCCGCGAACGACGTGTGGCGGCGCGCCTGCGCGTCGAACGGCGAGATGCGCACGAGGCGGTGGATGCCCTTCTCGGAGCGAAGGAAGCCGTAGGCGTTGTGGCCCTTGATGAAGAGCGTCGCGCTCTTGACGCCGGCCTCATCGCCCGGCAGCAGGTCAGCCGTCTCGACCGTGAAGCCGTGGCGCTCTGCCCAGCGGCCGTACATGCGCAGCAACATCTGCGTCCAGTCCTGCGCCTCCGTTCCGCCCGCACCGGCGTGCAGCGTCAGAATAGCATTGTTGGCATCGTACGGGCCCGACAGGAGAACTTCGAGCTGCAGGGACTCAAGGCCCTCCGCGACAGCAGCGAGTTCCGATTTGACGTCTTCTTCCATGCTCTCGTCCTGCTCTTCCATGCCCATCTCCCAAAGGGTCTGCGCATCCTCGAACTTCGCGACGAGATTCTTGTACTTGTCGACGCTGATCTTGACGTCGTTGAGTTCCTGATTGATCTTCTGGGCCTTCTCTGCGTCATCCCAGAACGTCGGCTCACCCATCTTGTATTCGAGCTCGGCGATCTTCTCCTCTTTCGCCGGGACCTCGAGCGATTCGCCCATCTGATCCAGCTTCGTCTTGAGTTCGCCAAGCTGCGGTTTGATATCTTCGAGCATAATATCCTTTCCTCTTTGTGATTGATGATTTATTCGTTCTTGCCGCAGCAGTTCTTGTACTTCTTGCCGCTGCCGCACGGGCACGGATCGTTGCGCCCGACCTTCTTTCCGTCCTTCGTCACGGGCTTCTTCTTGACCTCGGCCACGCTGACCTCGTCACCATGCGAAGCCTGGGCGTTCTGCAGGTGATCCTGCAGCTGCGACTTCTGCTTCTTGATGATCTCTTCCATCTTGGCCTTGTCCTGTTCCGAAGCGGCTTCCGGTGCAGCCGACTGTTGGGCAGCCGCCTGCTTTGCCGCGGCTTCCTGCTGCTGTTCCGGCGTGATGATGCTCACGTGGTACATCAGCGAGGCAATCTGGTCCTGGATGTCGGCCTCCATCTCTTCGAACATGTCGAGCGCTTCGATCTTGTACTCGACGAGCGGGTTGCGCTGGCCATAGGCGCGCAGGTTGATGCCGTCGCGCAGCATATCCATGTGGTCGAGATGCTCCATCCACTTCTTGTCGACGACGCGCAGCATGACGACCTTCTCGAGCTCGCGCATGTTGTCCTCGCCAAAGAGCAGCTCGCGGTTGTGATAGCCTTCCTCCGCGAGTTTCTCGAGGCATTCCTGCAGCTCGTCGCGACTCATCGCAGCGAGCTCTTCCTTCTTGAGGCGGCCCTGCGGCGCGTAAATCTTCTCGGCATCCTCGATGAGGCCGTCGAGCTGCCACTCCTCCGGGTAGAGCTGCGCGTTGGCGTACTGGTCCATCTCCGCGCGGATGATGTGCTTGACCATGCCCATGATATTCTCACGCAGGTTCTCGCCGAAGAGGATCTTGCGGCGCTCGCCGTACATGACTTCACGCTGCTGGTTCATGACATCGTCATACTCGAGGACGTGCTTGCGGATGTCGAAGTTGCGCGCCTCGACCTTCTTCTGCGCGTGCTCGATGGAATTCGTGATGAGCTTGTGTTCGATTGGCTCGTCCTCGTCCATGCCGAGCTTGTCCATGATGCCCGAGATGCGGTCCGAGGCGAAGAGGCGCAGCAGGTCGTCTTCGAGTGACAGATAGAAGCGCGATGCACCCGGGTCACCCTGACGGCCGGCACGGCCGCGCAGCTGGTTGTCGATGCGGCGTGACTCATGGCGCTCCGTGCCGATGATGAAGAGGCCGCCGAGTTCCGGCACGCCCTCACCGAGCTTGATATCCGTACCGCGGCCTGCCATGTTCGTCGCAATCGTCACGGCGCCCTTCTGGCCAGCGCCCGCGATGATCTCCGCTTCCTTCTCGTGGAACTTAGCATTAAGCACGTTGTGCGGGATGCCATTCTTCCGGAGGATGGCGCTGAGCTCCTCCGACTGCGTGATGGAGGTCGTGCCGATGAGGACCGGCTGCCCCTTCGCGTGCAGCGAGGTGACGGCACGGCCTACGGCCTTGTACTTCGCGCGCTTCGTCTTGAAGATGAGGTCCGGGTAATCCTTGCGGATGACCGGCTTGTTCGTCGGCACGACGATAACCGGCAGGTTGTAGATCTTGAGGAACTCGTCCTCCTCCGTCTTGGCCGTGCCCGTCATGCCCGCGAGCTTGTCGTACATGCGGAAGTAGTTCTGGAAGGTGATGGTCGCGAGCGTCTGGCTCTCGCGCTGGATCTTCACGCCCTCCTTTGCCTCGATGGCCTGATGCAGGCCGTCCGAGTAGCGGCGGCCCTCCATGAGGCGGCCCGTGAACTCATCGACGATGATGATCTCGCCGTTGCGCACGACGTAGTCGCGGTCGCGCTTCATCAGCGCCTTGGCGCGCAGGGCAGCCGTGAAGCAGTGCGAGAGCTCGATGTTCTCCGGTGCGTAGAGGTTGTTGATGCCGAGGATCTTCTCGACCTTCGGGATGGTATTGTCGGCTGGTGCGACCGTCTTCTGCTTCTCATCGACCGTGTAGTCGATGCCTTCCTTGAGGCCCGCGACAGCCTTGGCCATGACAGCGTACATGTCCGTCGACTTGGCACCAGGGCCCGAGATGATGAGAGGCGTGCGCGCCTCATCGATGAGGATGGAATCGACCTCATCGACGATGGCATAGTGGAGCTTACGCTGGACCATCTGCTCCGGATAGATGACCATGTTGTCGCGCAGGTAGTCGAAGCCGAACTCGTTGTTCGTGCCGAAGGTGACGTCGCGGCTGTACGCGAACTTGCGCTCGGGGAAGTCCATGTCGTGCACGACGAGGCCGACCGTCAGTCCGAGATAGCGGTAGAGACGGCCCATGTCCTCGCTGTCGCGGCGGGCCAGGTAGTCATTGACCGTGACCATGTGGACACCCTCGCCCGTCAAGGCATTGAGGTAAACCGGCAGCGTCGCGACGAGCGTCTTGCCTTCGCCCGTGCGCATCTCTGCGATCCGGCCCTCATGCAGGCACATGCCGCCGATGAGCTGCACATCGAAATGGCGCATGCCGAGCACGCGGCGCGAGCCTTCGCGGACAACAGCAAAGGCTTCGGGCAGGATATCGTCAAGCGTCTCACCATTCGCGAGGCGCTCACGGAACTTGTTCGTGTATCCCGTCAGCTTGTCGTCTGTCAGCGCCTGCATCTGCGGCTCCAGCGCATTGATCTTCTCGACCACCTTGCGATAGCGAGCAATCTCTTTATCGTTATTGTCACCTAAGAATCTCTTGATGAATCCCAGCAACCAAATCACTCCTTACTGCGTATGGGGCTGCACGTGCTTCCCCTATAGTTAACCTACCTTACAATATTATCAGACTGACCTTTATAAGTCAATTTTCCCTTTATTGCGCAGTGCGGAAGAGATGGCGGAAGTTCACCGGCTCGACCTCTGCCTTTTGCAGCAGGGCCCCGACGCGCGGTGAGAGGATGGCCGCGAGTTCCGACTCAAAGTCATGCTGCCAGCCGCTGTCTTTCTGCAGCACATCGTTTTTCGTGCCGGGATGCATCATGACCTCCGTCGTCCCCTGTGGCAGATGCGCGATGAGGTGCAAGAGCTCACCCTCGCCGACAGCCTCGCCCGCGACGATGCCGGCAAAATGGTCCGGCGTCAAGAGACCGCAGCAGTGCGCCTTGCAGTTGGCGAGGCGTGCAAGCGTGCTGAGGCCCAGGCGCCCGACGAGCTGCCCGAACCCGCCGAACGCACCGGCAAAGAGTGGCGTGCGCGGCGTGCGCACGGCCCGGATGCCCGCACGGGATGCGAGGTCCAGGACGATGTCGATGATGCCCGGCAGCGTGTGCATGTGCTGATGACTGTCCACATGCGAGAGGGAGACGCCCGTCGCTTCGACCTTCTGGAGCTGCGCGGCGAGCTCGCGCCGGACCTCCTCAAGATTGACGCCGCCCTTCAGATAGCGCTTGAGAAGCGCCGTGTGGTCCGGCAGGAAATCACCCTCTGCGCCGACGAGCGAGGGAATCTCCTCCGTCGGCAGGATGGGATGGCCGTCGACGAGCGTGAAGTGGACGCCGAGCCCGAGCTCCTCGTGGCGGCGCGCGATGTCGATGGCCCCCGCAAAGGCAGCGCCGCCCGGCATGACCGTCGCCGAGCGCAGGCAGCCGTGCACGAGCCCTTCCTCCACCGCCCGATTGATTTCCGCATGACGGCCGAAGTCGTCGGCATTGATGATGATGTAGCGCAAGACAGGTACCTCTTCTTTCTTGATGCATGAAATAGATGGCATGGAAAAAGGAGCCCGCAAGCAGGCTCCTCTCATTTCAAAGTGTCAAAGTGGGTGTACAATCAGTTATCCGACTCGATGAGACCGTAGTTGCCATCATCGCGGCGGTAAACAACATTGACTGCCTCCGTCTCCGCATCGCGGAAGACGAAGAAGTTATGGTTCAAGAGATTCATCTCCATGATGGCTTCCTGGACATCCATCGGCTTGACGATGAAGTGTTTCGTCTTGACGACCTTGTAGGTGTCGCTCTCATCATGAACGTCCGGCATCGGGCTCGACTTGAGCTCTTCCGTCTTGAACTGGCCAGAACGCAGGCGGCGCGCGAGTTTCGTCTTCTGTTTATGAATCTGGCGCTCCAGTTTCTCTACGACAAGGTCGATGGAGGTGTACATATCCATCGTCGATTCCTCGCCACGCAGCAGGATGCCACCGGGGATTGGGACAGTGACCTCGACGATGTGGCGGCCCTTCGAAACCGTCAGCAGCACCTTGATATCGCCGACGGAATCAAAGTATTTCGTGACTTTGCCAACGCGTTTCTCCACGTACTCACGCAGGGAAGGAGTGATTTCGATATTCTTGCCTCTTACAGTGAATGTTGCCATAAGACACATCCCCTTTCTTATTTCTATGCCGCCAAGCGACACATGTTATTGAATGAAGCAATGCGCCAGACGCTGTTGGATGTTACATTTTCATATCATATCCAAGAAATCCGAACGCTTTCTGTTTATATTGGTAGTATTCGCCAAAGCCGCACGAATCCCTTCTTCCAAATCCGGAAAATACAATTATTTTCTTGCAAATCTGCAACCCGGGCAAAAAGAAAAGCCAAGTCCCGTCTCCGGGACCCGGCTCTTTTCATTCGTTCTTATGCCGTCTTGATGACGTTGGCAGCCTGCGGGCCACGCGCACCCTCAACAATCTCGAACTCGACATCCTGACCCTCATTGAGCGTCTTGAAGCCTTCGTCCTGGATTGCGGAGAAATGGACGAATACATCATCGCCGCCTTCGCGAGCGATGAAGCCGTAGCCTTTCTCAGGACTGAACCATTTTACTTTGCCAACCATAATGATTCCTCCTACACAAATCAAAAACCGTCAGGATAATGGGCATCCTGATTCACTTTCGATTATACTGAGTCGTTGCGGGGTTGTCAATGGGATTGCTCCCTGTCAACACGACTGCATGTGAGGAATACCATTGTCTCATCTCCAAGTAGGACGGGCTGGCAATCTGTCACTCCGATATGGTTCTCAGCGATCTCAGAGACCTCAGAGGACTTTCGAGAGGAAGAGGCGCGTGCGCTCTTCTTGCGGGTGCTCGAAGACTTCCTTCGGGTCGCCCTGCTCGATGATGCGTCCGTCGTCGACGAAGAGCAGGCGGTCGCCCACCTCGCGCGCAAAGCCCATCTCGTGCGTGACGATGACCATCGTCATGCCCTCTTCGGCGAGCTTGCGCATGACGTCGAGGACTTCGCCGACCATCTCCGGGTCGAGTGCGGAAGTCGGCTCGTCGAACAGCATGACCTTCGGCTTCATCGCCAGCGCGCGCGCGATGGCGACGCGCTGCTGCTGGCCGCCGGAGAGCTGGCTCGGATAGGCGTCAGCCTTGTCGGCCAGGCCGACACGTGCGAGCAGCTTGCGCGCCGTGTCCTCGGCCTCCTGCTTCGCGACGTGACGGACCTTGATTGGGGCCAGCATGATGTTCTGGAGCACCGTCATGTGCGGGAACAGGTTGAAGCGCTGGAAGACCATGCCGACTTCCTCGCGCACCTTGTTGATGTTGGCCTCGCCGTCGAGCACGATGCCGTCGACGCTGACCTCGCCGGAAGTCGGCTCTTCGAGGTAATTCATGCAGCGCAGCAGCGTGCTCTTGCCCGAGCCGGATGGCCCGATGATGACGACGACTTCCTTCTCCTTGATTGTGAGGTTGATGCCCTTGAGCACCTCGACGTCACCAAATGATTTTCTCAGATTCTCAATGTCGATCATCCGTCTTGTATCTCCTCTCCAGATATGCTACGAAGCGGGAAATCGTCAAGGTCATGGCCAGGTAGATGACCGCGACGCTGAGCCAGATTTCCAGCGAACCATACGTCTTCGCGATGATCAGCTGGCCGCGGCGCGTGAGTTCCTCGAAACCGATGACCGAGACGAGGGACGAGTCCTTCAAGAGGGCGATGAACTCATTGCCGAGCGGCGGGATGACGCGCTTGAAGGCCTGCGGCACGATGATGTAACGCATCGTCTGCCCCCAGGTCATGCCGAGCGAGCGGCCGGCTTCCATCTGCCCCTTGTCGATGGACTGGATGCCGGCGCGGAAGATCTCCGCGACGTATGCGCCCGAGTTGATGCCGCAGGAGCCGATGGCCGCGACGAACGGGTCGACGCGCTGGCCCGTGATGACCGGCAGTGCGAAGTAGACCAGGAAGATCTGCACGAGGAGCGGCGTGCCGCGGAAGAAGTCGACGTAGATTGCCGCGAGGACGCGCAGAAGCTTGATGCGCGAGATGCGCGCGATGCCGACGAAGAGGCCGATGACCACACCGAGGGCAACCGAGAGAGCCGTAATCTTGATTGTGACGCCAGCGCCCACGAGCAGGAGTGGGAAGGAATTCACGACCAAATCGAAGTTAAACTGCATTTGCTTTCACCTTACCATTGGGATTCATAATTATTCATCTTCATCACAGAGAAAAACCTGTCTATTATTATATTTCCTGCCCTCTCTCCTGTCAATGAAAAAGGAAAAAGCAAAACACCACGCCGGAAGCGTGGTGTTTCTTTATGCAGGATAGGTGATTATTTCTGTCCACCGAACCATTTTGCATAGATCTTGTCGTACTCGCCGTTCTCCTTGAGCTTCTTGAGTGCTTCGTTGATCTTGGACTGCAGTTCCGTGTTGTCCTTTGCCAGAGCGATGCCGTAATCCTCAGCCGTCAGCTTCTCCTCGAGAGCCTTGACGCCCGTCTCACCGCTCTTCGTGATGTAGTAGTCGTTGACCGGACGGTCGTTGACGACAGCATCGACGCCATGACCCTTGAGCTCCATGAAGCAGTCAGCCGGCGTGTTGAGCTCCTTGACCTCTACGCCGCCGAGCTTCTTGACTGCCTCAGCACTCGTCGTGCCGATCTGGACAGCGACCTTGTGGCCCTTGAGGTCCTGGAAGCTCTTGATGGCCTGCTCATCCGAGCGGACGACCATCGTCAGGCCGGACTGGTAATACGGGTCCGAGAACGAGACGTTCTGCTTGCGCTCGTCGTTGATCGTCATGCCCGAGATGATGACATCGATGTTCTTAGCCTGCAGAGCCGGGATCAGGCCATCGAAGCCGATGTTCTGAACCTCGACCTCATAGCCCATCTCCTTGCCAATGGCGCGGATCAGGTCCATATCGAAGCCCTGGTATTCCTTCTGGCCTTCATCCTGGAACTCGAACGGCGCAAAGTCGATCGACGAACCGACCTTGAGCACCTTGGCGCTCGAGCCGCTGCCCGAGGATGCCGAATCACTGCCGCCGCAGCCAGCCAGCGCCAACGTCGCGAAGACGCAGGCTGCCAGAAGGACGAATAACTTCTTCAAATTCATAAAAATCCCTCTCTCTCTCAGATTTCCATAGCTTGCCGCTATTGATGGATCCCTTCAGAGAATGAGGCCCGGAAACGTATCCGGGCCTCATTGCTCTCTTACGCGACCTATTATAACATAATCGCGGATATCATGCCAGTCTCATGAAAAAATTTCAACCGACTGTCTCTCAGTGCTGTGCTCTTCTCTTGGTGAAGCAGTCACGGCAGTACACCGGGCGATCGTTCTTCGGTTCAAACGGAACTTCCGTTTCTTTACCGCAATCTGCACAGACGACCTTGTACATCTGGCGCTGCTCGCCACCTTCGCGGCTGCGGCGGCGCTTGTCACGACAATCACGGCAGCGAGCCGGTTCGTTCTCGAAGCCCTTCTCAGCGTAGAATTCCTGTTCACCAGCGGTGAAGATGAATTCCTTGCCACATTCTTTGCACGTGAGTGTCTTGTCCTGGAAAGCCATAAGATAATCCCCTTACTGAAAAATTAGAATAACGTATTAGATGTCCGGTTCTCTCAATGCAGATATGCGAAGAAAATAGAACGTCTATAGACCAGTATATAGGTAAAGTCCGTAAAGTGCAAGTAATTTTTATTTCAAGATTTTTCTGTCATATTATAACAAAGAAAAAAGCTGGGCATCCCCAGCTTTTTCTTTGCAGTATAAGCGCATCAGACGGCTCTGCGGCGGCGAATCAAAGTCCTGCCTTGCGGGCGCAGGATGCGGCAGCTGTTGAGCACGACGGCCAGTGTCGCCGTGTTGTGGATGACGGCTGCCCAGAGCGGGTTGATCTTGCCGAGTGCGCCGAGCAGCATGGCGCCGCTGTTGACGAGAATCGTCGCCATGAAGTTCTGCTGGACGAGGTCCATCGTGCGGCGGCCGAGCTGCAGGGCCTCCATGAGGCGGGACGGGTCTTCCGAGTGGATCGTGACGGCCGAAGATTCCGCCGCGATATCCGTCTGGCGCCCGCCGAGGGATACGCCGACATCGGCAAAAGCGAGTGCTGGCGCATCGTTGATGCCATCGCCGACCATCATGACCGTGCCGCGCTGCTTGAGCTTATTGACGTAGCTCGACTTGTCCTCCGGCAGGATTTCCGCATGGTACGAATCGATGTCCATGCTGCGCGCGACTTCCTGCGCCACGGCCTTGCTGTCACCGGTCAGCATGACGATCTCGTCGATGCCGTAGCGGCGCATCTGGTTCAGCGTCTTCTTCATCTTCGGACGGATCGGGTCCTCGATGCCGATGACACCGATGAGCTCGTCATTCCTTGCCACGTAGAGCAGGTTCTTGCCGATCAGGCCGGTATCGAGCTGCTCGGCATCCTTGACGCCGCTCTCGCGCAGGAACTTCTTGCTGCCAACGCGGACGACACCGCCCTTGAAGCCATCGAAGTCGGGAACTTCTGCCTGCATGCCGCGCGCCACGATGGTCTTCGAGCTCTTGTGGTGCGGCGTCTGCCATTCATGCTCTTTGACGTACTTCTGGATAGCGACGGCCAGCGGATGGACGGAGTGCATCTCAGCAGAGGCTGCGAGCAGGACAGCTTCTTTCTCCGTCACGCCGCTCGCCGTCTTGACGAACGCGATCTGCGGCACGCCGATCGTCAGCGTGCCCGTCTTGTCGAGCACGACCGTATCCGTCTCAGCCAGCGCCTCGATGTAGTTGCCGCCCTTGACCAGGATGCCGCGCTTGGCTGCGGCGCCAATGGCCGCCGAGATGGCCGTGGCCGTCGAGAGCTTCAGGCCGCAGGAGAAGTCGATGAACAGCAGGTTGAGGACGCGCTGCCAGTCCCGTGTCGCGCCGTAAACGATGGCCGCACCGAGGAAGGAGATCGGGACGAGGAAATTCGCCATCTGGTCGGCGAAGTTCTGCACCGGTGCCTTGCGCGTCTGCGCCTCTTCGACGAGGTGGACGATATGCGCGAGGCTCGTGTCCTTGCCGACCTTCTCGACGGAGATGATGAGTTCGCCTGCCTCCACGACAGAGCCCGCGTAGACCGGCGAACCCTTGTGCTTCATGGCCGGGTTCGACTCGCCCGTAATGGATGCCTGATTGATGGCGGCATCGCCGCGGATGACGCGGCCATCGATGACGATCTTCTCGCCGGTGTGCGCGGCGATGACGTCGCCGGCCTTGATCTGCTCGATCGGCACCTTGCGCTCGACCTCACCGTCGACCAGCCAGACATAGCGCTGGTCGAGAGACAGCAGGCCGGAAATCTGCGTGCGAGCGCGCTCTGCTGCATAGCTCGTGAGCATCTCGGCGCCGTTGGAGATGGCCAGCAGCGTCAGGCTCGATTCCGGCTTGCCGGCGAGCACCGAGGCAATGACAGCCGTGGCCGTCAGCGTATCGGCATTCGGGCGGTGATCCTTGACCATGCCCTGGACGCCGTTCTGGATGAACTTACGTGCAATCGCGAGCACGAGCAGGCTGCGCGCGACTTTCATGCTGAGGAAGAGCTGCGGCGAGGTGCGCTTCAGGATCTCCATGCCAGCAAAGCTGGCCAGCGAGAAGAGCGCGTCGCGCCGGTATTCTGCCAGGCGCTCGGCCGGCGTCACCGCCGCTTCCTGCGCGCGGCGCACGGTTGCGATGGCCAGTCTCTGGATCTCGCGGAAAGGCAGTGCGCCCCGATACCAGATCTGGATGCGCTTGTCGGTGACCGTCACCGCCTTGACCGTGCGGTAGCGGCGAATCTGCGCGGCCAGCAGCGCGCGTTCCTCACGCGGCAGTGCGGCCTGCAAATGAAGGTAACAACTCCCATACATCATACGGTACGCCATCCTCTCATCAATGACAGAGCCCACCAGAGCATCTGCGCTCCCGATGGAGAAGAATACGTCATGAGCACCTTGCGGATGCCCCGCAGGGCAAAGAGCAGCGACACGAGCGAGCTCATGTCGAACCAGCCGGCCGTGTGGCGGTTGATCCAGGCCGAGAATTCCCGGCCCGAGTTGCGCACGCTGCGCGTGATTCTGCCAGCATGCGATTCGTCGAGTCCGGCGCACTCCGCTTCCGCACCATCAGCCGGCGCTGCGGGGAACAGATGCTCCTTGAGCCAGGCTGCCAACGCATCGACGCGCAGGCTGTCCGCCCCATCGAACTCGATGAGGATGCTGCCGCTCACGGCACTGACCTCACAGCTCTTGACAAAGTCCAGTGCTCCGAGACGCTCCTCCAAGAGCGCTGCGATGGACGGCGCGATGCGGGCTGCGCGGTAGCGGCGGCGCCCCGGCAGGGCCGATACGAGAGCAAAGGACGGCACAGCCTTCAAGGGCGCCGTCTGCGGCTTGGCGGCCGCCCGGCTGCGCCGCCCCACGGCAGCACGGCCGGATGAAGGCGTTGCGGAAGAGCCCCCGAACATCTGCCGGATGCTCTTGCCGATTGCTGCCCCCATCATGAAACCAGATACGTACGACATATTTTACCTCCTTGCATGCGTCATGATGTATTCTTCTACCTTGCGCAGATCCGGATTCTGCCGCAGCCTCTCCGGCTCGTAGTGGATGAGGATCGAGCCCGTGACGATGCTCGTCTCCACGCGCGCAATTTCTGGAAAAGCGCGGAGCTGCTGCTGTACCTGGCGCTCGAGCTCCAGATTGCCCAGGAGCTTCTTGCTGCGCAGGCGGATGCGCCCCGGCAGATACGAAGCGATCTCGACGGAACGGATGAATAAGTCCAGCTTAGTAGTGGGGATCTGCAGACTTCCCATGAGATTCAAGATAGTCCCTCCCTTACAGAAAGAGACTGCCAGACGTTTGGCAGTCTCTCCCCCTCATTCTACAAGAAATCAGTTCTTCTTTGCCTGCTGAGCTGCGATGAGGTCTTCGAGTTCTTCTTTCTGGCGCTGAAGCTCAGCAAGAGGAATCTCACCTGCCGGTGCAGCCGGCTGCATTGCTGCCATCTGCTGCTCGCGCTCCTGCATGAAGCGGTAGCCAAAAATACCAGCTACGGCACCTACTGCAAGGCCGATCCAAAAGTCTGTTTTCTGGAACATCGTATCCATCCTCCTTTTTCATTTCTGACGGGCAGGCCTGAGGCGCTGCCCGTCGCTGAAACAAGACAGTCGTCCTGTTTACCCTTTATCTTATCACTAATGGGAATCATTGTCAAAACTATAAAAATAACGCATACTTCGATTGAAGTATGCGTTATCAACAGAATACATTATCGTTTGCGCGTTACATCTCTTTGACCGGCACGGGTCCGCGCGAGAGCGCGATGGCCCCCGTGCGGGCGATCTCGATGATGCCGTATTCCCGCATGACCTCGCAGAGCGCGTCGATCTTGTTCTGCGTGCCCGTGAGCTCGATGACGACGTCATCCAGCGTCACATCCACGATGTTGGCGCGGAAGATGTTGACGACATTGACGATGTCGCTGCGCGTCTCGCGCGTCGCCTTGACCTTGATGAGCACGAGCTCACGCTCTATTGCGTCTTCCTCGCTGAGGTTGACAATCTTGATGACATCGATGAGCTTACTGAGCTGCTGGATGACCTGATCGAGTTCGCCCTCCGACTCCACCGAGACGACGATGTTGATGCGCGTGACTTCCGGCTCCTCCGTGTAGCCAGCGGAGATGCTCTCGATATTGAAGGCGCGCCGGCTGATGAGCCCCGACACATGCGTCAGGACGCCCGGCTTATTGTCGACCAGCACGGCAAGCAGGTATTTCTTCATCTTCTATTCCTCCTACACCCAATCTACATCCAATCTCAGAGATAACCGAGGACCATCTGGTCCAGGCGCTTGCCACCCGGCACCATCGGCAGGACATCTTCCTCTTCCGGGATGACGACATCGATGAGGACGGCGCCCTTCTCCGACAGGATTTCCGGCAAGCGCGTCTCGAGCTCCTCCTTCTTCGTCAGGCGGTATCCCTTGACGCCCATGGCCTCTGCGAGCTTGACGAGGTCCGTCTTGCCCTTGAGCTCCGACTGCGAGTAATGATGGTTGTAGAACAGGCGCTGCCACTGGCCGACCATGCCGAGAATCTCGTTGCGGATGACGACGACCTTGACGTCGATATCGTTGTCGGCAATCGTCGCAAATTCCTGGCAGTTCATCATGATACTGCCGTCGCCCGAGAAGAGCACGACCGGGGAATCCGGGCAGCCGACCTTGGCGCCGAGCGCTGCCGGCAGGCCGTAGCCCATCGTGCCCTGACCGCCGGATGTCAGGAAGTGGCGAGGCTTGTAGACCTTGAAGAACTGCGCCGCCCACATCTGATGCTGGCCGACATCCGTCACGCCAATCGCATCGCGGCCCATGAGGCTGCTGACCTTGCTGATCAGTGCGCCCGGCTTGATGGCATCGCCTTCCTCGCGATAGCCGAACGGATGCTTAGCCTCGAGTTCCAGCGCATGCGCGAGCCACGGCGAAAACTTTGCAGCAAAGTCATCTGGGCAGGCGGCGAGCTTGTCGCGCAGGATGGGCAGCGACCAGCTGAGGTCACCGAGCACGCGGTAGTCGACCTTGACGTTCTTGTTGAGCTCGGCGCGGTCGATCTCGAAGTGGACGATCTTCGCATGCGGTGCGAATTCCGAGACCTTGCCCGTCACGCGGTCGCTGAAGCGCATGCCGATGCAGAGCAGCAGGTCGCACTCCTGGATGGCCATGTTGGCACCGTAGGAGCCATGCATACCCGCAAAGCTCAGGAAGCCCTTCTCATCAGCCGAGATGGCACCGAGTCCGAGCAGGGTTGCCGTGCTCGGCGCGCCGAGGCGGCGCACGATGTCCTGGAGCACCGCCGCCGTTTCCGAGAGGATGACGCCGCCGCCCGCAAAGACCAGCGGCTTCTTGGCTGCGCGGATGGCCTCGACCACCGCATCGATCTCGCTCTCATCGCCGATGTTCTCGCCGCTGTAGCCGCGCAGATGGACAGATTCCGGATACGCATAGTCGAACTTCGTGTCGAAGACGTCCTTGGCCACATCGACGACGACAGGCCCCGGACGGCCCGTGCGCGCGATGTAGAACGCCTCTTTAAGCACGCGCGGCAGGTCCTCTACCTTCTTGACGAGGTAATTGTGCTTCGTGATTGGCGTCGTGATACCACAGACATCCGCCTCCTGGAAGGAATCCTTGCCGATGTAGGAGTTAGCCACCTGTCCCGTGATGCAGACGAGCGGCACCGAATCCGTATAGGCCGTCGAGATACCCGTGACGAGATTCGTCGCACCCGGGCCGGAGGTCGCGAAGACGACGCCGACCTTGCCCGTCGCGCGCGCATAGCCATCTGCCGCATGGACAGCTCCCTGCTCATGGCGCGTCAGGATGTGCGGAAACTTCATTTTATAGACAGCATCGTAGAGCGTGAGCACCGCGCCGCCGGGATATCCGAATACGACGTCCACGCCTTCATTCTTCAGGCTCGTGAGCACAGCCTCTGCACCATTCATCAACAAGTGAAAGCCCCCTTATATCTTGAATTCAACAAAAGACCAATTGAAAATGGGATTCTCTTATTATACCGCATAAGTATACAACATTACAACCGATGCAGACAAGTTTTCTCGGAATGGAACGCCATGCGGTTCAGCGATGGTCACTCGCAAAGACGAGCACGTCGACGCGCGCTGCCCCGGCGCGCCGCAGCACAGCAGCACAGGCAGAGAGCGTCGCGCCTGTCGTCAGGATGTCATCGAGCAGCAGGATGTGCTTGCCGCTGACGTCGGCATCCCGCGCCATGGAGAAGGCATCCTTCAGGCTCTGCCGCCGCTCCGACGGCCGCATCCTGTAGAGCGGCCCCGTCTGCTTCGTGCGCACGAGTGCCTGCTCCAGGGGCAACCCCTGCCCCTTCAGCCAATCCTCGAAGATCAGCTCCACCTGATTGAAGCCACGCTCGCGATAGCGCTCTTCATGCAAGGGGACCGGCACCGCCATGTCGATAGCAGCGGGCAGCACGAAATCGCTTTCGCGCAGGAAGGTCGCGATGCACGGCAGCGCACTGCGCTTCTTCTTGTACTTGAGCGCATGGATCAGGCTGCGCAGGCCGCCGTGATAGCGGCCGAGCGCCCACGCCGTCCCGATCAGCGGCTGCATGGCCGCCGGCAGCAGGATGACATGCGGCTTCTGCGCCGCCGCCATGCAATCCGGACACCACGCGCCGAGGTGCTCGACATAGGCGCGGCAGACGGGGCAATGCGGCGGAAAGACAAAGTCCACGAGCATCTGCCAGAGTCCCCTGCCCATCGCGATTCCTCCTCCCTGTACCTTCAGCAAGCGGCGTTCCCTCAAGACACCGATCCTCAGCTTCTCAGTGACCGAAGAAGCGATGCTTCGGCTTCTTGCTCTCCCAGGCCATGACCGCCTCGAGGACAGAGCCGCCGATGCAGCGGGCCTTATCCGAAATCGTGTAGCACTCCTCCTGCCCCATCGTCGGATGGATGTCCGCGATCTTCTGGCCGGCCGCCACCTTGCTGCCATCGTAGATGGCACCGCGCAGGACGCCATCAATGGTCGCCTTGATGTCGACGGACTCACCTTCCTTGACGTGGAGATGGCCGATGACCTCCCCCTTCTTGACCATCAGTGAGATCGTGCGCATCATCTCGACACGGCCATCAGCCGGTGCAAAGACGAGGTGCTCGATATTCGGATTCTCGCCGACCGTACCATTGCCGTGGTCGATGTCCTTCGAGGAATAGCCCTCGTAAATCAGGCGACCGAGGTTGTGGCCGCGCCCCGTCTCCACGACGACATCGACGTCGCGTCCCGCGCAGAAGCCTGGTCCGAGCGCGATCGTGTGCTCCGCCAATCCCTTCTCCTTGCCATGGCTCTTGTGTGCGACGATGGCGTCGATGAGCACATCCGGCTTGAGTTCAGCCACGCACTTCGCCTCCGGGTCTGCAATCATCATGATCTCCCCCTTCTTGAGGCGCTTCTGCGCCTCTTCCAGGCTCTTGGCTCGATGGCAGCTCACGCGCTCCACTTCCGATTCGCCACGGTACATGGCATCGGAGAACGTGACCTTGCGCCTCGTCGCCGTCGGTTTCTTCTGTTCGAGGATCAGCACGCGGAAGCCCGCGCGATGCAGGCAATGCGCAATGCCGCTGCCGAGTTCGCCGCCACCGCGGACGATGATCAGATGTTTCATAGATGGAACCTTCTTTCCCTATAGTCTCTCTTTTATTATACTATAAATTGACATAATCTACCTGAAATAATTTATTTTTGTCAGCCTTGTGTAAAGCATTGCAATTATCTGACACCCGTGGTATAATATAACTGTAAAGAGGAGATGGACAAGCAAACCACCGCCAAGTAGTCCTGGAGGTCGAACCGCTGAAGGTGCAGGTCCTGCCGAAAGAGGCGCTCGTCAAAACCTGACACGAAAGGATGTGGAGGGTGATTGATGGTTATGATGAGCTGA
>ERZ1023848.136-NODE-136-length-30669-cov-23.686973_pt1 | contig 30669 bp, 24 predicted proteins | sample MGYA00380385_ERZ1023848 | MGnify/ENA primary metagenome ERZ1023848 (study PRJEB33179, sample SAMN07449069) | human gut metagenome | biome: Human-gut; feature: Human associated habitat; material: Faeces | host: Homo sapiens | place: India:Kasaragod | collected...
GATCTCAATGACGGGGTCGGGCTCCTTGACGGGGGAGTCGGAGGAAAACAGGGTGATATAGCCGATGGTTCCGGCGGCCAGCAGGCACACCGCAAGGGCTATGTAGAAGCCCTTGCCGCCGAACATGGCCTGGAGTTTGCTCTTGTCGAATCTGCTCATACGCGCCTTTCGGGTGGGACGCACCCACCGCCGCAGTTTTCGGCCTGCGGCACGCCGGAATAAAAAAGTCTCTGCCTGCATTGTGACCAGACAGAGACTTTTTTATTCAGATTTCTGCGGGGCTCAATCGTAGAATTCCTCCGTAAGCCCCCGGCGCAGCAGACCGTCCAGCACGTCCCTGGGCACGGCCTGCTCGTAGAGGATGTCGTGGACGGCCCTGCAGATGGGCAGCTCCACGCCGTACCGCTGTCCCAGCAGCATCAGAGCCTTGACGGTGTAGTAGCCCTCCGCCAGCTGGTGGTAGTCCTGCCCCCGGACGAAGGCCTCGCCGAACTGCCGGTTGTGGCTGTAGGGTGAGAACACCGTGGCCTCATAATCTCCCAGATGGCACAGACCGTAGGCCGACAGCTCGCTGCCGCCCATGGCCTTGATGAGACGGGCCACCTCCCGGGTGCCGCGGCTCATCAGAGCGCCCTTGAGGCTGGACATCTCGAAGCCGTCCAGAAAACCGGCGGCAATGCCCACCACGTTCTTGGCGGCGGCTCCCACCTCATTGCCGATCATGTCGCCGCCGTAGTAAAACCGGATCAGGCCGCTGGAGAACGCATGCACCAGACGGCGCTTGGCGTCGTCGTTTTCACTGTCGATGACCATGCAGTTGGGGATGCCGCGATAGAACTCCTGCACATGACCCGGCCCCAGCCACACGGCCACGGTGTTGGACGGGTGCAGGCATTCTGCCGCGATCTGGCTGAGCCGCGCGCCGGTGCCCATCTCCAGTCCCTTCATGCACAGCACCACGGTGCGATCCCGCAGCGTTTGCAGCTCCGGTTGGGTCAGAAGCTTTCGCAGGCCCTGCGAGCCGATGGAGATGATGACCGTCTCCGCGCCGTCCAGCGCCGCCGGCAGGTCGGTGGAGAGGGCGACGGAGGGCGGCAGGGTCAGCAGGTCGTTCTGCCGGGTGGCCAGAAACGACTGCATGCGGGGGGAGGTGGCGCGGCCGTACAGAGTGACGCGGTGGCCGATATGATCGAGGTACCAGGTGATGAGGGAGCCCCATCGCCCGCAGCCGATAACTGTGATATCCATAATTGCTCCTTTTTGCGGAAAAGTCTCCCGGAGCGTGCCCCGGGAGACTGTCGGCGCTTGTGTTTACTTGACGATCAGCGTCTTGCCGTCCATCTCCTCCGGGCAGGCAAGGCCCATCACATCCAGAATGGTGGGGGCGATGTCGGCCAGACGGCCGGGGCGCAGTTCCGTGCCCGCACCGCAGAGGATGAAGGGCACCGGATTGGTGGTGTGGGCGGTCATGGGGCTGCCGTCAGGCTGCTTCATGTCCTCGGCGTTGCCGTGGTCGGCCGTGACCATGGCGATGCCGCCCATTTTCAGGGTGGCCTCCACCACGCGGCCCACGCAGGTGTCCACCGTCTCCACCGCCTTGACAGCGGCCTCCAGCACGCCGGTATGGCCCACCATGTCGCAGTTGGCGAAGTTCAGGATGATCACGTCGTAGGCGCCGGACTCGATGCGCTCCACGCACTTGTCGCAGACCTCCACGGCACTCATCTCCGGCTGCAGGTCGTAGGTGGCGACCTTGGGAGAGGCCACCAGCACCCGATCCTCGCCGGGGTACTGCTTTTCCACGCCGCCGTTGAAGAAGAACGTCACGTGGGCGTACTTCTCCGTCTCGGCGATGCGCAGTTGGGTCATGCCCATGCTGCTGAGGTACTCGCCCAGCCCGTTCTTCACGGCGATGCGGGGCCATGCCACCAGCACGTTGGGCATGGAGGCGTCGTACTCCGTATTGCACACATAGGTGGTGGGGAAGTACTCCCGCTGGAACCCGTCAAAGTCGGGATCGACAATGGCGCGGGTGATCTCCCTTGCACGGTCGGGGCGGTAGTTGAAGAAGATCACACTGTCGTTGTCGCTGATGGTGCCGTCGCTGTCGCAGACCACCGGCTCCACGAACTCGTCGGTGACGTTGTTGGCGTAGCTGCGGGCCACGGCATCCACGGGGTCGGCGTTGTGGTTGCCCTCGCCGTACACCATGGCGTCATAGGCCATCTGCACACGCTCCCAGCGCTTGTCGCGATCCATGGCGTAGTAGCGGCCCATCACCGTGGCGATCCTGCCCACGCCCAGCGCCGCGCACTTGTCGGCCAGCGCCTGCACGAAGCCCTTACCGCTGGTGGGGGACACATCCCGGCCGTCCAGAAAGCAGTGGATATACACACGTGTCAGGCCCTTATCCTTGGCCATCTGCAGCAGGGCGTACAGGTGGTCAATGTGGGAGTGGACGCCGCCGTCGGACAGCAGACCGTACAGGTGCAGGCTGGAGCCGTTTTGCAGGCAGTTGTCCATGGCCTTGTTGTAGGCCTCATTTTTGAAGAAGCCGCCGTCCTCAATGGCGCGGCTGATGCGGGGCAGATCCTGAAATACCACGCGGCCGCCGCCGATGTTGGTGTGGCCCACCTCGCTGTTGCCCATCTGCCCGGCGGGCAAACCCACGTCCAGTCCGCTGGCGGACAGGGTGGTATGAGCGTAGTCACGGAACAGACCGTCCAGCACCGGGGTGTTGGCCAGCGTAACGGCGTTGTCGTCCGCCGGCGGCGCGATGCCGAAGCCGTCCATGATGATAAGGGTCGTGGGAGTTTTGTTCATGCCTTCCTCCTGTTGGGTTCAGTCCTGATTGGCGGCGTTGATGATCTCCACGAAGTCCGCAGCGTTCAGGGCTGCGCCGCCGATGAGGCCGCCGTCGATGTCGGGCTGGCTCAGCAGCTCGGCGGCGTTGGCGGGCTTCATGGAGCCGCCGTACTGGATGGTGATGGAACGGGCAATGCGGGCGCCGTACAGGTGGCGCACGGTGGTGCGGATGAAGGTGCAGACCTCGGCGGCCTGCTCGGCGGTGGCGGTCTTGCCGGTGCCGATGGCCCACACGGGCTCATAGGCGATGACGCACTTGCGCAGCTTCTCGGCAGGCACGCCGGCCAGCGCGGACTTTACCTGCAGGGCAATGAGCTCCATGGTGATGCCCAGCTCGCGCTGCTCCAGCGTCTCGCCCACGCAGATGATGGGGTGCAGACCGGCCTCCAGCGCGGCCAGCACCTTCTTGTTGACGATGAGATCCGTCTCGCCGAAGTACTGGCGGCGCTCGGAGTGGCCGATGATGACGTACTTCACGCCCAGGTCCTTCAGCATGTCGGCGGACACCTCGCCGGTGTAGGCGCCGGACTTCTCAAAGAACACGTTCTGCGCGCCTACGGACACGCGGGCGTCCTTGAAGGCCTTGATGGCGGTGGAGATGTTCACGGCGGGGACGCACACCACCACGTCGCACCACTTGGCCTTGGGCAGCAGGGCCTTCAGCTCCTCGGCAAACTTCTTCGTCTCGCTGGCGGTCTTGTTCATTTTCCAGTTGCCGGCGATAATGGTCTTACGGTATCTGCGATTCATAACTCGTTTACTCCTCTGTCTTTCAAAAAACTAAATATATCGCTGCAAATTTTACTTTGATACGATCGGATGTAGGGGGGGAGCGCCTCCCCCGGCAAGGGCGCTTACTTGTCCAGCAGGCAGGCCACGCCGGGCAGCTCCAGACCCTCCAGGAACTCCAGAGACGCGCCGCCGCCGGTGCTGATGTGGGTGATCTTGTCGGCAAAGCCCATCTGCTCCACCGCTGCGGCGCTGTCGCCGCCGCCCACGATGGTGATGGCGCCGCTGTCGGCCAGCGCCTGCGCCATGGCCCGGGTGCCGGCGGCAAAGTTTTCAAACTCAAACACGCCCATGGGGCCGTTCCACACCACGGTGCCCGCGCCCTTCACGGCGCCGCAGAACACCTTGATGGTGTCGGGGCCGATGTCCATGCCCTCCCAGCCGTCGGGGATGGCCATGGTGCTGACCACCTGACGCCGGGCGTCGTTGGAGAAGTCGTCCGCCGCCACGGTATCGGTGGGCAGCAGCAGCTTTACGCCGTTCTTCTTGGCCTTTTCGATCATCTCAAGGGCGTAGTCCAGCTTGTCGTCCTCGCACAGGCTCTTGCCGATGGAGCCGCCCTGCGCCTTGGCGAAGGTATAGGCCATGCCGCCGCCGATGATAATGGTGTCGGCCTTGTCCAGCAGATTGTTGATAACGCCGATCTTGTCACTGACCTTGGCGCCGCCCAGCACCGCCACGAAGGGGCGCTTGGGATCGTTGAGCGCGCCGCCCATGACCTCCAGCTCCTTGGCCACCAGTAGGCCGGACACGGCGGGCAGGTAGGCCGCCACACCGGCGGTGGAGGCGTGGGCCCGGTGTACGGTGCCGAAGGCGTCGGACACATACAGCTCCGCCATAGAAGCCAGCTCCTTGGCAAAGGACGGGGCGTTCTTCTCCTCGCGGGGGTCGAAGCGCAGATTCTCCAGCAGCATGATCTGGCCGCCCTGCAGGGCCGCAGCCTTGGCCTTGGCGTCCTCACCCACGATGTCCCTGGCGAAGATGACCTCCTGCCCCAGCAGCTCGCTGAGACGCTGGGCCACGGGGGCCAGACTCAGCTTGGCCTTCCACTCGCCCTTGGGCTTGCCCAGATGGGAGCAGGCGATGACCGCCGCCTTCTTCTCCAGCAGGTAGCGGATAGTGGGCAGCGCCGCCACGATGCGCTTGTCGCTGGTGATGGCGCCTGTCTCCTTGTCCTGGGGCACGTTGAAGTCGCAGCGCAGCAGGATCTTCCTGCCGGCAACGTCTACGTCCAGAATGGTCTTTTTATTGTAGTTCATACGGATGCATCTCCTTTTGAAAAAATATCAGTGTGCAGACGCCATCTCGCCCTCGCCGGTCAGGCCGGGGAAGCCGTTCTGCCGCAGGGCCTCGTAGGTCAGGATGGCTACGGAGTTGCTGAGGTTCAGACTGCGGGCCTCCGTGCGCATGGGCAGCCGGATGCACCGGTCATAGTGGGCCATGCGGAACATCTCCGGCAGCCCTGCCGTCTCCTTGCCGAAGAACAGCCAGCAGTCCGGCGAGAACCGGGCCTGTGTGTAGTCCTGCGGGGCCTTAGTGGTGGCCAGCCACAGGTCGGCGGCGGCCTCCGGGTGCCGGCGGAAGAGGTCGTCCAGCCCGTCGTAGTCCCGGACGGTCACCAGATGCCAGTAGTCCAGTCCCGCCCGCTTCACGGCGCGGTCGGAGATATCGAAGCCCAGCGGACGGACGAGATGCAGCGAGCATCCCGTGGCGGCGCAGGTGCGGGCGATGTTGCCGCAGTTCTGGGGTATCTCCGGTTCGACCAGTACGATGTGCAGCATAGACGGCAGCCCTCCTCAAATGCGTACCTAATTGTAATGCAATGAAAATGAAAATGCAACTCATAAATGGTAAAAACCCCTGCATTTTCTTAGAAATACAAAAAATGGCCGTCGTTTCCATGAAAAAATGGTGATTTGGATGGGCATTTCCCGCTCTGAAAAATTGTTGCCAAAAAAAGTGGGAAAAATACTGGATTTTCCCGCAAAGCCTGTTATAATAGGGGGCAGAGAAAACAGACCGAGGGGAGGAAGGGCCGATGGATCGTCTGGGCCGCGCGAAAGTCCATATTTTTCCTGTGTGCGCTTCCTCTGCCGGAGCGTGCGCCGTCCGCATCGCCGAATGCCGCTTTATCCAGCGGTGAACGGCGGGGCGACGGCGTTTTTTGTTTGTTTTTTAACAGGCGCTTTGCGGCCCAAAACAGTCAAAAAAATGTTCCGTTACGGACAGAAAGCGAGAGGGTAACACCATGATTTCTCACGGCAAGGACATCAAGATCTTCACCGGCAATGCCAATCCTGCACTGGCGCAGGAGATCTGCAGGCTTATCGGCATCAAGCTGGGCGAGGCGGAGGTAAAATCCTTTGCGGACGGCGAGGCATCTGTCTCCCTGTATGAGAGCGTCCGCGGCAGCGACGTGTTTCTTATCAACTCCACCTGCAAGCCGGTCAACGACAGCCTGATGGAGCTGCTCATCATGATCGACGCCTGCAAGCGCGCCTCCGCAGGCCGCGTCACGGCGGTAATCCCCTATTTCGGCTATGCCCGTCAGGATCGCAAGGCCAAGAGCCGTGATCCCATCTCCGCCAAGCTGGTGGCCAACATGCTCACCGCCTCCGGCGCAGACCGCGTGCTGACCATGGATCTCCACGCCAGCCAGATCCAGGGCTTCTTCGACATCCCTGTGGACAACCTGCTGGGCAATCCCGTGTTCGTGGACTACTACGCCAAGAAGTTCGGCGAGAAGTGCGAGGACATGGTGGTGGTGTCCCCCGACGTGGGCTCCGTGGCCCGCGCCCGCACCTTCGCCCAGAAGCTGCACATGAGCCTTGCCATCGTGGACAAGCGCCGCCAGAAGGCCAACCAGTGCGAGGTCATGAACGTCATCGGCGACGTGGCCGGCAAGGACTGCATCCTGTTCGACGATATGATCGACACCGCCGGCTCCATCTGCAACGCCGCCAAGGCCATCGTGGAGGTGGGCGGCGCCAACAGCGTGTACGCCTGTGCCAGCCATGGTGTGCTGTCCGGCCCGGCGCTGGAGCGCCTGAGCGCCAGCGTCATCAAGGAAGTGGCGCTGCTGAACACCATCCCCGAGACTATGGGCGAGGGCTGCGACAAGATCAAGTACCTGTCTGTGGCGCCCATGTTTGCCGAGGCCATTGAGCGCATCTATCAGGAGATCTCCATCGCCAAGCTGTTCAACTGAACGCTTTGCAAACGGCGAAAGCTGTGCTATAATGGAGGGACTGCGTCTGCAGTCCCTCTTACTTTTTCAAAAGGAGGCGAGAGCCTTGTTTTTTAATCGGAATCAGACCGGCGGCGTCAACTGGATCCTGGTGGGGCTGGGAAACCCCGGCAGCAAGTATGAATCCACCCGGCACAACATGGGCTGGCTGGCGCTGGACAGTCTGATGGAAAAGGAGCGCTTCAAGCTCACCAAGCTGCGATTCAAGGCGTGGACGGGGATCCTGGAGCGGAACGGCAACAAAATTCTGGTGATGAAGCCCCAGACCTACATGAACCTGTCCGGCGAGTCGGTGGGCGAGGCCGCCCGGTTCTACAAGATACCGGCGGATCATGTGGTGGTCGTCTCCGACGACGTGTCCCTGCCGGTGGGGAAGCTGCGTATCCGCAAAAGCGGGTCGGCAGGCGGCCACAACGGGCTGAAGAACATCATCCAGCATCTGGGCACCGACGGCTTCCCCCGCATCAAGGTGGGCGTGGGGATGCCGGAGCACCCCGACCACGAGATGATCGACTGGGTCATCGGCAAGCCCCAGGGCGAGGAGGCCAAGCTGCTGCGCGCCACGCTGGATCGTGCGGCGGAGGCGGCGTTGTGCCTCATTGAGGACGGCCCGGACACGGCCATGAACCGTTTCAACGGGTAAGATTTTTTCAGGTAAATTTCAGCAAAGCCGCATAGAATATGTAAAATGGAGATTACCGGCGTCCGGCGCACCGGACGCGGAGAGGAGGGGAGAGCACATGGAAGGGCTGATACGGCAGCTGCTGACGATGCCCCAGCTGCGGGAGCTGACAGCCGGCATAGACGGCCGGGAAAAGCACAGCATGATCACCGGGCTCTCCCCGGTGCAGCGGGCCTCCGTGGCGGCGGCAGTGGCGGAGCAGACCGGCCGGCCGCTGCTGATGCTGTGCGCCGACGAGCAGGAGTGCGCCCGGCAGACCGCTGATCTGCGGGCCCTGACGGGGCGAGAGCCGGTGATGCTGCCGGCCCGGGAGCTGCAGCTGCGGCCTGCGGCGGCGTACAGCCGCCAGTGGGAGTACCGGCGGCTGTGGGCGCTGTATCGGCTGGCGCAGGAGAAGCCGCGGGTCATGGTGGCCACGGCGGCGGCCATGGCCCAGCTGTGCCTGCCGCCTGAGGTGCTGCGACAGACCGCCTTCACACTGGAGGTGGGGCAGCAGTACGACGTGACGGCGCTGACGGCGCGGCTCATCGCCGCCGGGTACGTCCGTGCCCAGCAGGTGGAGGGCGCGGGACAGTTCGCCCTGCGGGGCGGTATTCTGGATATTTTTTCCCCGGGACCGGACAGGCCGGTGCGCTGCGAGTTCTTCGACGACGAGCTGGACAGCATGGGAGATTTCGACGTGACCACCCAGCGCCGCGTGGAGAACCGGCAGCGCTTCACGGTGCTGCCGGCGGGGGAGGTACTGCCGTTTCATGATGCAGACACGGCGGAGAACACCGCCCGGCGGATAGACGCGGCGGCCAAACGGCTGGCCAGAAGGGAGAATGCCGCCGCGCTGCGCCAGCGGCTGGAGGAGGACGCCCAGTCCCTGCGGCAGGGGGTGACGCCCCCCGGCGGCGACCGGTATCTGACGGCGGTGTACCCCGATGCGGCCACGGCCTTCGGCTATCTGCCGGAGGACTGCCTGATCTGCGTCAGCGAGGCGGGACGGGTGCAGGAGGCGCTGAAGGCCTTCGTATGGCAGGTAAAGCAGGACGTGACGGCGTCCATGGAGGCGGGGCTGATGGCCGGGGCCTTCGGGCGGCTGACGCTGACGGAGACCGAGACGGCGGCGGAGCTGGAGCGGTTCCCCGTGTGCCAGATGGAGAGCCTGCCCACCAGCCGGTATCTCGTGGCGCCCAAGCTGCTGCTGGACATCCCCGCCAAGCAGCTGTCCAGCTACGGCGGCAGTCTGGAAACGGCGGCCACCGACATCGTACACTACCTCACCGCCGGATACGGCGTGCTGGTGCTGTGCGGCGGCGAGGTGCGGGCACGGAATATGCAGCAGCTGCTGCGGGACAGGAAGATCCCCGCCGCGCTGGAGCTGTCCGGCAGCGCCGCGCCTCAACGGGGACAGGTGTGCATCACCGTGGGCGCCCTCAGCGCCGGCAGCGAGTGGCCGGCGCTGAAGCTGGCGGTGCTGACGGAGGGACAGCTCACTGAGAGGCTGTCCGGCAGCCGAAAAAAGCCCCGGCCCGCTAAGGCTGATAACCGGCAGAAGATACAATCCTATACCGATCTGGCGGTGGGGGATCTGGTGGTGCACGTACACCACGGCATCGGGCGGTTCGCCGGGATGCTGCGCCTGCCGGTGGATGGCGTGGAAAAGGACTATATCAAGATCAACTACGCCGGCAGCGACTGCCTGTATGTGCCGGCTACATCGCTGGATCTGGTGAGTAAATACATCGGCGGCGGTGATGAGGCGGCGGAGAAGACCAAGCTGAACAAGCTGTCCGGCGACCAGTGGGCCAAGACCACCCGCCGGGCCAAGGCGGCGGCGAAGGATCTGGCCGAGGGGCTGATCAAGCTGTACGCCCAGCGTCAGCGGCGGCCGGGCTTCGCTTTTTCACCGGACTCGCCATGGCAGCAGGAGTTTGAGGAGTCCTTCGACTACACGGAGACGGACGACCAGCTGGCCGCCATCCGGGACATCAAGCGCGACATGGAGAAGCCGGCGCCCATGGACCGGCTGCTGTGCGGCGACGTGGGCTACGGCAAGACAGAGGTGGCGCTGCGGGCGGCCATGAAGTGCATTCTGGACGGCAAGCAGGCCGCCATTCTGGTGCCCACCACCGTGCTGGCCCAGCAGCACTACGCCACGGCTATCGCCCGCTTCCGGGCGTTTCCGGTAACGGTGGAGGTGCTGTCGCGGTTCCGTACGCCGGCGCAGGTGAAGGACGTGCTGGAGCGGGTGAAGGAGGGCAGGGTCGATCTGCTTATCGGCACCCACAAGCTGCTGGCGAAGAACGTGGAGTTCAAGGATCTGGGCCTGCTGATTATCGACGAGGAGCAGCGCTTCGGCGTGACCCACAAGGAGAAGCTGCGCCAGCGGGCGGAGCAGGTGGACACGCTGACGCTGTCCGCCACACCTATTCCGCGGACACTGAATATGGCCCTCAGCGGCATCCGGGACATGAGCACTATCGAGCAGCCGCCTCAGGACCGGCAGCCGGTGCAGACCTATGTGCTGGAGCATGACTGGGGTATCATCGCCGAGGCCATCCGGCGGGAGCTGGACCGGGGCGGGCAGGTGTACTACCTGCACAACCGGGTGGAAAATATCGACTCCACCGCCTCCCGGCTGCGGCAGCTGCTGGGCGACGGCGTGACGGTGGAAACGGCCCACGGTAAAATGGCCGAGGGCGAGTTGAGCCGCGTCATGAGCCGCATGGCCGAGGGCGACATCGCTGTGCTGGTATGCACCACCATCATCGAAACGGGCATCGACATCCCCAACGTGAATACGCTCATCATCGAGGACGCCGACCGGCTGGGACTCAGCCAGCTCCACCAGATACGGGGGCGCATCGGGCGGTCAGCCCGGCGGGCCTATGCCTATCTGACATACCGCACCGGCAAGGTGCTGACGGAGGTGGCCGCCAAGCGGCTCACCGCCATACGGGAGTATGTGGAGTTCGGCTCCGGCTTCAAGATCGCCATGCGGGATCTGGAGATCCGGGGCGCCGGCAATCTGCTGGGCCCCGAGCAGTCGGGCTACATGATGTCCGTGGGCTACGATATGTACCTGAAGCTGCTGAACGACGCGGTGCTGGAGCAGCAGGGCCGGGGCGCGGAGGTGCGGACGGAGTGCTCCGCCGACCTGACGGTGCCGGCCTACATTCCGGAGAGCTATGTGCCGTCCGCCGAGCAGCGGATGGACTTGTACCGCCGCATCGCCGCGCTGCGGACGCCGGCGGACGAGGCCGACCTGATGGACGAGCTGCTGGACCGGTACGGCGATGTGCCGGGGCCGGTGACGGCGCTGCTGAACGTAGCCATGCTGCGCGCGGCGGCCATGGAGACGGGCATCACCGATATCACCCAGAAGGGGCGGCAGCTGCTGTTCAGCTTTGACACGCGCATCGACCCGTCGGCGCTGCTGGCGGTGTGCACCATGGCGGGCTACCGCAGCCGCCTGCAGCTGACGGCGGGGACATCGCCCCGGCTGACGCTGTTTTTACAGCCCAACGAGGATGCATTGGACGCCGCAGGCGGCCTTGTAGAACAGCTGCGCTTGCAGCAGAATGAGATACAGGGACAGCAGTCCCGAGAAGGAGGAAATGACCATGAAGAATAACTGGGTACGTCTGATCGCCGGTGCGCTGGCCTCTGTGGTGCTGGTGGGGGCCATCGCCCTCACCGGCGGCATGAAGAAGGGCAGCCGCACCGACGGCCTGCTGTATCAGGCCAGCGGGATCCATCCCGACGCGGAGCTGCTGCTCATCGACAGGCAGACCGTAACGGCGGAGGAATATCTGTACTGGCTGGCCTATGACTGCGAGTATCTGAGCACCTATGTGCCCGATGTGGACTGGAGCGCGGAGCTGACAGAGGGCCTGTCCTACGGCGATTACGCCAAGACCGACACGCTGGAGACGGTGAAGCTGTACAGCGTGGTGCGGGCGTGGGCGGAGGAGGCAGGCGTGACGCTGACCGAGGAGGATCAGGCGGCACTGGACGCCCAGCGGCTGGAGTATGTGACATACTACGGCAGCGAGGAGGCCTACCAGCAGCAGCTGGAGACGCAGGGCATCACCGAGGAGGTCTATGACCGCATCAACGAGACGGCGTACCTGTACCAGCGGATGCAGAGCGAGTTCTGCACCGAGGGCAGCGCCCTGTATCCCGACACGGCGGCACTGGCCCAGTACGCGGCGGACAACGGCTATCTCACCGGCAAGGTCATCTATGTGGAGGCCGGCGACGGCGCCGAGGAGGAGGCCAACGGCTACCTCAAGCGCATGCAGGAGGCGGAGGACAAGATCGCCGAGCATGCCGCCATCTGTCAGGAGCGCCAGGTGGATCAGATGGACAGCATCACCTTTGCCGCCGGTGACGGCACCTCCGGCGATGCGCTGAGTCAGGCGGTGACGGCGCTGCAGCCCAGCGAGATGACCGGCGTAGTGGCGACGGACGACGGCTACTATATCTTCCTGCGGGAGGAGACAGACCTGTCCGCCGTGCTGCCTACCTATTTCAACACGCTGCTGCAGGCCCGGCGCAGCGAGGCCAATGTGGTCTACAACGAGGAGCTGTACGCCGCTATCGACACCGGCACGTTCTACACGGCGCTGACGCAGCTGCGCAGCCAGCTGGGGCAGACCCCGCAGCAGGCCGAGCAGTAAGGCCCGCGTCCGTCAAAATGACGGAAAGCGGCGGCCGGCCATGCACCTTTTGACGATTTTTTAACAAACCTGCAATTCATGGTTGACTATTGTTAAAAAGTTGACTATCATGGGCGTAGACATTCGTTATACGAAGCTGTATAATGACCTTAATCTTTATAGGAGGTAACTTTCATGAAAGACCTGTATGTTGTCAATTGCTGCAGAACCGCTATCGGTTCCTTTGGCGGTTCCCTGAAGAACACCCCCGCCGCTGAGATGGGCGCTGTGGTGGTCAAGGAGGCTCTGAAGCGCGCCAATATCGCGCCTGAGAACGTGGACGAGCTGATGTTCGGCTGCATCCTGACCGCGGCACAGGGCCAGAACGTGGCGCGTCAGGTTTCCATTAAGGCCGGTATCCCCTATTCCGTGCCCGCCTATACCGTCGGCATGGTCTGCGGTTCCGGCATGAAGTCCGTCATCGAGGGCGCCCGTTCCATTCTGGCCGGCGATTCCGACATCGTGGTCTGCGGCGGTACTGAGAACATGAGCGCTGCCCCCTATGCCGCGCCCGACGCCCGCTGGGGCGCTCGTATGGGCGACAAGAAGCTGGTGGACACCATGATCAAGGACGGTCTGTGGGACGCCTATAACAACTACCACATGGGCACCACCGCTGAGAACATCAACGACATCTGGGGCATCACCCGCCGCGAGCAGGACGAGTTCGCCGCTGCCTCCCAGCAGAAGGCGGAGGCCGCGCAGGCCGCCGGCCGCTTTGATGATGAGATCGTCCCCGTGATGGTCAAGGTCAAGAAGGACATGGTTCCCTTTGCCAAGGACGAGTATCCCAAGGCCGGCGTCACCGCTGACAGCATCGCCAAGCTGAAGGGCGCATTCCCCGTGGGTCCCGAGTCCCCCAATCCCCAGGTGGTACATACCTTCGAGGTCACCGGCGCACAGGAGGCTGCCGATAAGGGTACCCAGCGCGTGACCGCTGCCAACGCCTCCGGCATCAACGACGGCGCTGCCGCCATCGTGCTGGCCTCCGGCGAGGCTGTGGAGAAGTACGGCCTGAAGCCCATGGCCAAGCTGATCGGCTGGGGTCAGGGCGGCGTGGATCCCAAGATCATGGGCGTTGGCCCCGTGGTGGCTTCCCGCAACGCCATGAAGAAGGCCGGCGTGACCATCGACGATATCGACCTGGTGGAGGCCAACGAGGCGTTTGCCGCGCAGTCCATCGCTGTGGCCCGCGAGCTGCATTTTGATATGAGCAAGGTCAACGTTAATGGCGGCGCTATTGCTCTGGGTCACCCCGTGGGCGCCTCCGGTGCGCGTATCATCGTCACCCTGCTGCATGAGATGCAGCGTCGTCCCGAGGCCAAGAAGGGCTTGGCGACCCTGTGCATCGGCGGCGGTATGGGCACCGCTGTGGTGTTCGAGAAGTGCTGAAGCACTGCCGAAAGTACATAAAAAAACAGAGCCGCGTCAGCGGCTCTGTTTTTTTTCAACCAAAGCCACGCGTCTAACGCGTGGCTTTGGTTGAAAAAGATCACTCTGCGTATTGAAAATACACAGAGTGATCTGAAATTCTCGAGAAATTATTTCTTGATCTCGCCGTTGGCGGCGGCAGTGAGGTAGGCGTTGATGAAGCCGTCGATGTCGCCGTCCATCACGGCCTGAATGTTGCCCATCTCATAGCCGGTGCGGGTGTCCTTGGCCAGCGTGTAGGGCATGAACACATAGGAGCGGATCTGGCTGCCCCACTCGATCTTCATCTGCACGCCCTTCAGGTCGCTGATCTTCTCGGCGTGCTGCTGGAGCTTCAGCTCCGCCAGCTTGGCACGCAGCATCTTCATGGCATTGTCGCGGTTCTGGAACTGGCTGCGCTCCGTCTGACAGAACACCACGATGCCGGTGGGCAGGTGGGTCAGGCGGACGGCGGAGGACGTCTTATTGATGTGCTGGCCGCCGGCACCGGAGGAGCGGCAGGCCTGCATCTCGATATCCTCGGGACGGATATCAATCTCGCTGTCGTCATCCAGCTCGGGCATGACCTCCAGCGCGGCGAAGCTGGTCTGGCGGCGGGCGTTGGCGTCAAAGGGGCTGACGCGCACCAGACGGTGGACGCCGTTTTCACTCTTGAGGTAGCCGTAGGCGTTTTCGCCCTCGATGAGGATCGTGGCGGACTTGATGCCGGCCTCATCGCCGGCCTCGTAGTCCATAAGCTGATAGGTGTAGCCGTGGCGCTCGGCCCAGCGGGTGTACATCCGGTACAGCATCTCCGTCCAGTCCTGCGCCTCGGTGCCGCCGGCACCGGCGTGGAAGGTGAGAATGGCATTATTGCCGTCATATTCGCCGGACAGCAGCGCCGCCAGACGGCGCTCACTGATCTCCTTTTCCAGCGTCTCGTAGCCGGAGATCACGTCCTCCAGCTGGGAGGGATCATCCTCCTCCTGCGCCATCTCGCACAGGGTCAGGGTGTCCTCCCACTCGGACACCAGCTTATCATGCTTTTTGATTTTATTCTCCAGACGCTTGACCTGACGGCTTACCTGCTGGCTGCGCTCCAGGTCATTCCAGAAGCCCTCCTGCTCCGTCTCCTTCTGGAGCTCGGCCAGCTCCTCCCGGGCCTTGGGGATGCCCAGCGCCTTTTCCAGCTCGCCCAGCGTGGGCTCCAGCGCCTGCAGCTTCTGCTTGTACTCATCGTATTCGATCACGGCCATATATCATATCTCCTTATGCCTGTAAAATTCCTTAGCCTTACCATCCGTTAACAAGGGCAAACGCGGTTTTGGCGGGCAGAAATGCGCCCATACTGCGTCAAGTCCCTTGCTAATACGGCAGTATTCCCTGCGGGCCTTTCCTTGCCTGGACACATTTCTGCTCCGACAAAGCTGTCTCGCACCTGCCAGCGATGGATTTTTGAGTGATTTTTGGCTTTTGAGACGCAGGCTTGCTGGCGCAAGCCAAGGCGAAAAGGGCAAAAAGCGCCAGAAAGACACGCTGTCAGGCGTGCTTGCCCTTGTCAACGGATGGTACTATTATATCAAAAAATGCCCGTTTGTAAAGGGGGAGAGACAAAACACGGAACCGTATGGGGCGCGGCACCGTCATAAGGAACGGAGGGGCGGGGCAGTCTTCCCGGAAAATTAACCGCTTTGTTACAAATTGACTCTTTCCCTTTTAAGCGGTTTGTACTATAATACCTATTCGGGAAAGTTTGTCTTTCCCCGCACGATACATATAAGAACGATTTGAGGAGAACACTATGAAACGAATCATTTCACTGCTGCTTGTCGTGATGACAGTTTTCACGTTGGCTGCCTGCGGCACGAAGGATACCACCGTCAACGCGCAGGGGCTGGCACAGGCGCTGCTGGAAAAGACTTCCTTTGATGCCGAGCTGACCGCCGTTCCCAACGAGGAGCTGGGCTACTACTTCCAGCTGCCGGAGAAGTGTGACGCGGCGGCCTATATGTCCTCCGGCTCCACCGCCGAGGAGATCTTTGTCATCGAGTGCTACGACGGTACGTCCGCCGCGGCGCTGCGCACGTCCATGCAGGCATTTCTGGACAGCCAGAAGACCGAAATGGAGCGCTATCTGCCCGCCGAGGCAGATCGCATCAACGGGGCCATCTTCGAGACTTACGGCACCTGCGTGGTGCTGTGCGTCACCTCTGACACCGACACGGCCCGCAGCATCATCAAGGAGTACGTCAAGTGAGTAGACGGAGATACAGCGGCCGCCGCTATCGCCGCCGCCGCAGTCCGCTGCCCGCCCTGCTGCTGGTGATTGTGCTGGCGGCGCTGGTGCTGGGGACGCTGGCTATTTTCACGGATATCTTCAAGAAGGATACCCCCGCGGACAAGTCCGATGAGCCGGTGGTGACGCAGCCGGGTGATACCCAGACTCCGGACGACACCCAGACGCCGGATGACACCCAGACGCCGGACAACGGGGACGGGCAGACCGGCACTGCGCCGGACGATACCCAGCAGACCACCGGCAATAAGACGGTGGACACCATCACCACCGATGCCACGCCTTATCAGGCCGGCGGCGTGTATGTGGTGGGCAGCAGCGGCTTTGAGATGTACAACTATGTGGACAGCCTTGCCAAAAGCTACGCGGACATCGTGACCGCCGTGGCCGACCAGTTGTCCGGCACCAGCACGGTGTACACGCTGGCGGTGCCGCTGTCCAGCGGCATCACCCTGCCGGACGCGCTGTACAGCGACATTCCCGGCAGCGATCAGGCCCAGGCGGAGAAGGATATTCTGGCCGCCATGGGGAACAATGTAAAAACGGTACCCCTCCACGAGATGCTGATGTCCCACCGCAGCGAGTATATCTACTTCCGCACGGATCATCACTGGACGGCGCTGGGGGCCTACTACGCCTACCGGGAGTTCTGCGGCGTCAAGGGCATCACGCCCCACAGCCTGTCGGAGTATGAGGTCAGCCAGTTTGACGGCTTCCTCGGCTCGTTCTACGACGACGCCGGCAAGCCCGACGTCATGAAGAACGATCCCGATACGGTGACGGCGTACCATCCCATCAGCACCGAGGCCCGGATGCAGTACGGCAAGACGGCGGACAGCCTGACGCCCGGCAAGGTCATCTATGACGAGTCCGACGCGGCCGCCGGCCTGAAGTACGGCACGTTCATCACGGGCGACAACCCCTACACCGTCATCGAGAACCCCGACCTGTCCGACGGCTCCAAGTGCGTGGTGGTGAAGGAATCCTTCGGCAACGCCTTCGTGCCGTTCCTGGTGGATCACTACCAGACGGTGTACGTTATCGACTACCGCTATTACAGCGGCAGCGTCTCCGACTTCGCCAAGACCAACGGGGTCACGGACGTGATCTTCATCAACAACCTGTCCGCCATCCGGGGCAGCTACCAGATGGGCAAGCTGGCAGGCGTCAAGTAAACACAAGCGGATGGGGCAGGCTCGCCTGCCCCATTTTTGACCACTGAACAAAGGAGCCGACACATGGTTTTCAGCAGTACCACGTTCCTGCTGGCGTTTCTGCCGCTGGTGGGTATTCTGTACTTCCTATGCCCCCGGAAGCTGCGCAATGCGCTGCTTCTGGTGTTCAGCCTGCTGTTTTACGGCTGGGGCGAGCCGAAATATATCCTTATCATGCTGTTTTCCACGGTGTTCGACTACTGCAACGGACTGGCCATCGGCCATTTCCGCGCCGTGGGGAAGCCCAAGAGGGCCAAGGCGATGCTCATCGTGTCCGTGGTGGGGAATCTGGGTATTCTGGGGTTCTTCAAGTACACGGATTTCGCCATTACCAATATAAACGGTCTGCTGGGCACGGCCATCCCCGCGCTGGGACTGCTGCTGCCCATCGGCATCTCGTTCTACACGTTCCAGACCATGAGCTACACCATCGACGTGTACCGCGGTGTGGTGCCGCCCCAGCGGAACATCGTGGACTTCAGCGCCTATGTGACGCTGTTCCCCCAACTCATCGCCGGGCCCATCGTCCAGTATAAGACGGTGGCGGACGATCTGGAGAACCGGCACCGGGAGTCGCTGCCTGACGCCAGCGCCGGTATGCAGCGGTTTGTCGTCGGGCTGGGCAAGAAGGTGCTGCTGGCCAACCAGATGGGCGCCGTGTGGGAGGAGATCGCCGCCATGTCCGCGCCCTCCGTGGTCACGGCGTGGCTGGGGGCGCTGGCGTTCACGTTCCAGATCTACTTCGATTTCTCCGGCTACTCCGACATGGCCATCGGCCTTGGACGGCTGTTCGGCTTCCGGTTTCTGGAGAACTTCAACTACCCCTACGAATCCCGCACCGTCACGGAGTTCTGGCGGCGCTGGCATATCAGCCTGTCCACATGGTTCCGGGAGTACGTCTATATTCCGCTGGGCGGCAACCGCAAGGGGCTGGGCCGTCAGATGCTGAACATCGCCATCGTCTGGTTTCTCACCGGCCTGTGGCACGGCGCCAGCTGGAACTTCGTGCTGTGGGGTGTGTACTACGCGGTACTGCTGCTGCTGGAAAAGACGTTCCTGCTGAAAAAGCTGGAACGTGCCCCTCGCTGGGTGGGGCATGTGTACACATGCCTGTGCTTCATTCTGGGCTGGGTGCTGTTCGCTATCACGGACTTCAGCCAGCTGGGCGCTTATCTGGGCCACATGCTCTCCGGCACATTTTTCGACGGCACCGCCGCCTACCTGCTGCGCAGCTTCTGGCTGGTGCTGGCGCTGGCGGTCATCGGCTGCACGTCCCTGCCCAAGCGGCTGTGGCGCCGGTGGGAGGACGGTATGTCCATCGCCGTGTCCGATACGCTGCGCACCGTATGGGCGGTGCTGGTGCTGCTGGTGTCCGTGGCGTTTCTGGTGGGCGACAGCTACAACCCGTTTTTGTATTTCCGGTTCTGAGGAGGGGTGCGTATGAAACGAAATATGCCGGCCCCGCTCATCGCTATCTGCGTGATCCTGCTGGGCCTGTCCGTGGGCAGCTTCTTCTTTACGCCGGACCGGGTCTTTTCTGAGAATGAAAATCGCTATCTCCAGACCACGCCGGAGCTGACGGCGGACAATGTGCTGTCCGGCAGGTTTATGACGGAGACGGAGAACTATACCAGCGACCAGATCCTGCTGCGGGACTTCTGGACGGGCGCGCGCTCCGTTCTCCAGCGGATGGAGGGGCGGCAGGACATCAGCGGCACCTATCTGGGTGCGGAGGGCCGCCTGTTCGCCAAGGTCACGGACGATACCTTCGACTGGGCCAACTACGAAAAAAATCTGACGGCGGTGGAGACATTTTTCGCCGCCAACAGCGGCAAAAGCTGCACCATGCTGATGGCGCCCAGCCCCGCCGGTGTGTTGGGCGAATGCCTGCCGAAAAACGCCCCCTACTACGACGAGGACAAGGCGTTTTCCCTCCTGACGGACAAACTGGGGGGAACGCTTGCGGACGCCCGCACGGCGTTGGCCGGGGTAGAGGACCCTTATTATCACACCGACCACCACTGGACGACAGAGGGCGCGCGGGCCGCCTACGGCGTGTGGGCGGCGTCCACGGGCCACACCGCCCGCAGCTATGCGCTGACGCAGGCCACCGACCGCTTCCGGGGCACGCTGTACTCCAAGGTGCTGCTGCCGGACAGCGTGTATGACACTGTGGACTACTGCCCGGATATTACCATTGTCTCCGCCGACTGCGACGGCACAGAGCGGGACAGCCTGTACGACCTGACGGCGCTGGAGAAGAAGGACAAGTACGAGCTGTTTTTGGGCGGCAACTACGCCAAGGCGGTGATCCGCACCGGCACGGAGAACGGAAAGCACCTGCTGCTCATCAAGGACTCTTTCGCCAACAGCTTTGTGCCGTTCCTCACGGGGGACTACGAGACCATCACCATGGTGGATCTGCGGTACTGCCGGGAGAAGCTGCAGCCGCTGGCCGATGAGGCCGACGACATTCTGGTGCTGTACGAGATCACCAATTTCGCCGCCGACGGCAATCTGTTCAAGCTGAACCTGCACTGAGCGCAAAAAAAGATGACCGCTACGCGGTCATCTTTTTTTTGCCGCCTCAGAAGTCCACGGTACCCTCCAGCACCCGGAGGTCGTAGGGCTCGAACACCACCTTGCGGTAGGCGTCCACGTCCATCTGCACGCCCGTCCAGTCGCTGTGGATGTCGCCGTTCTGCTTAATGAGGATGTCGTACAGGATGTCGTAGGTCACGCCGTCCGGGCCTTCCTCCACGATGGTGGAATAGGGCAGGGTTTTGTGGTACGTCATGTGCAGGCCCTTATACTCGAAATGGAAGCCATTGCGCATCCGGCAGCCGTCCAGCCCCCTGTAGGTGAACAGCCGCTTCAGATCCTGCAGGATGCGGTCGTTGTCCTGCTCGTACAGGTTCTCCGGCGTCGTCTCCGTGTAGTCATAGCGGAACTGGATGGGGATGCGGTAGGGCAGGAAGCGCTCCACATAGGCGATGAGCTTATCCGCCGGATAGTTCTTGTACAGCACGCAGTTGATGCGGGTGGGGCAGGCGATCTTCCCCAGCACCGCGTCCGGGCTCTCCTCCACATAGTGTACCAGATGGCGGGAGATGTTCATGCAGGTGATCTTGTGCTTGTTCCGCTCCGTGAAGGCCAGCATCTCCTCGAAGCTGGTGGTCTCCTGCGAGGGGAAGGTGGTGTTGATATACACCTTGTGGGTGGTGGGAATGGCGTCTAGCATACGCTGCAGCGCGTCCAGATCGGCCAGCGGCTCGCCGCCGGTGAACACGAAGTCGCAGCGGGGTGTGATGGCGTCCATGGTGCGGATGCTGGCGATGATCTTTTCCAGACTGAAGCCGGTGCAGTCCGCGTATTCTTTTTTGTTGATGCAGAAGGGGCAGTGGTTCTGACAGTCGTAGGGGACAAAGACCGTCACGGTAGCGCCGCCCTCCCGGGTCTTATAGGGATGGGTCATGTCGTTGATAACCTCTCATGTGAATGTACCAGAGCAGTATATATCAAAAGATGGGGAAAAGCAAGAAAAACATAGAAAAATCGCTGGATTTCTTCTGGACGCGGGGTATCAATAGGCGGCCTCCCGCAGCTCCTGCCGGATCCGGGCGAAGGCCGTGTCCTCCCCCTGCTCCTTCAGCAGCAGGAGCCACCGCTCCAGCAGCGCCGCCGTGTCCGCGTGCATGAAACGGCTGGCGTCGGTGCGCTTGAGATCCTTGGAGCGCTGGTAATAGTCGTAGGGAGAGGCGTCGGTGTACTGCTGGCCCTGATAGACGCGGCAGGCGGCGATCCGGTCGCAGAACATCTCAGCCACATACTTCTTCGGCATCTTGCAGCCGCCGATGTAGATAGTGCCATCCTCCCGGCGGCAGTAGTCGATCCAGTACTCGAAGTGGTGGCGGTTGCGGCCCTTGTGGTGGAGCCACGCCAGACTGACGCCGTTTTCCAGACGCTCCTGGTCGTTGGGACTGCGCCAGCCCTGATAGTATTTGCAGCCGCGCCAGAATTCAACAGGGCTGTATTTGGAAAGGTCGTGGGTCAGGCCCTGCCATACAAGACCCAGCTTCAGGCAGTAGCGGCGTACCAGACGCCGGTGCCGGTTCACGGTATGGAGATGGGCGCGAAGCTGCATGGAACGGCCTCCTTTGAAGAATCGTACTTCAAGTATAGCACACAGTATAGCACAGCCGGCGGGAAATGCCCAGCAAAAAATCGGCGGCATAAGATTTTTCCCGGCGCGGCAGACTAAGCGGGAGGTGAACTGTATGGCGGAGTACGGCTTTTATCGCGGCAGCGGCGCGGCGTGGCAGCGGGCGCTGCCGCCGGAGGTACAGAGAATCGGCGGCGAGGCGGCGCTGCGGCGCTGCTGGGAGCTGCTGGTGCTGGACAGGGAGGGGGCGCGGCGTCTGTCCGGGCAGGGCCGTGGGCTGCTGTGCGGCACGGTGCTGCTGCCGCAGGCTGCGTGGGCAGAGCCGCTGCGGGCGCGGCAGGTGGTATCCTGCGGGCCGTCGCCCCAGAGCAGCCTGACGCTGTCCAGTCTGGCGCAGCGGTGCGTGCTGTGCGTCCAGCGGCAGCTGACGGCGCTGGACGGTACGGTCATCGAGCCGCAGGACATCCCGCTGCCGACGGCGTGGGGCTGCTGGGAGACGGAGCCGCTGCTGCTTCTGGCGGGGACGCACCTGCTGCTGGGGCGGTTATGAGATAGAATTTCTCCGCGCGGTGTGGTACAATAGCCGCGTCAAGGTACTGTACGGCTTTCCGCAGCGCCTGGAGATCACGGTGGACGCGCCGTCCCTGACAGACGCGGAGACGGAGGAGCTGCTGGCGCTGACGGCATCGCTGCTGCGGGAGGAGGATTTCGCGGCGGACTTCAGCCGGCTCTACAGCCGCCGCTACGGCAGGCAGGGCGATTACCATGTGTCGGAGGTGCAGGCCGCGCCCGTGGGCCCGGACAGCGCGTCGGTGCAGCTCCGCACGGACGATACGGAGCTGCGGCACAGCTATTACAGCGGGTATCCCTTTGAGACATGGACGGGGCCGTCCTTATTCTGAAAAAGCCTGCCGCGGCGCTGTGAAACCAAACGGCACCGCGGGCCGTCTATATAGGCGAGGGGCACCTGCGCCCAACGGCGGGCGCCAGCCCCCGGCTTCTGAGAAAGGAACGGACTATGAAGAAAATGACAAAGCTTGCCGCCCTGCTGGCGGCGATCCTGCTGCTGACAGCCGCCATGACGGCCTGCGGCGGCCAGAGCACAGAGCCTGACACGCCCGATGACGGTCAGACCGGCACAACGGCGGTCCGCATCGCGCCCATACCCTCCGGCTTTGACCCGGCGGCGCCGGAGGACTGCGATGTCAGCGTGTCCTTCGACAACGGCGACATCAAGCTGAACGACGAGGGCGTGCTCGTCCTGCACATGACCGTGTGGGAGTACGAGCTGTTTGACGCGGCGGAGGTCTCCGCCATGAAGCCCGGCGATACGCTGGTGGTGCGGGGACAGGAGATCGCCGTGACCGCTGTGGAGAGCGCGGACGGCGTCGTACATGTCAACGGCGGTCTGGAAAAGGGCGGCGTGGATCTGGCGGCGGCAGAGAGCGGCGGCGTGTTCTATGAGAGCAATTCCGCCGTGACCGAGTTCCCCTACAACTATGTGGAGACGGCGCAGCTGACGCTGCCGGTGGACGGGGACAGCTTCGTTTACACCGACACCTCCGACCTGGAGAAGGGGGAGCAGACCTATCTGGCCGGCGACCTGCTGACCATGCAGGACACGGTGGACTTCTCCTGCACCGCCATGAACGGCACCGCCCACATCGCGGGCGGCAAGGTGACGGCCATCACCCGCGTGTACATTCCCTAAGCCGCACAGCGGCAGTCCCCGTGAGCGGCCCCGCGGCCGGAACGGATCATTCCCCGCCTGTCAGGCAGTATGCCCTTACTGCCCGGCAGGCGGGGGCTTTTTGTGCCCGGAGATTTTCCTTTTTCGGGCATTTGCGGCTTTTTTTTACAGCGCCGCTGTGGCGTATGGAATTGAACGGTTTGCTTGACACTTTTCGCGAAAAGTGATATCTTATATGCGGGATTTTAGGTACTGCCGCCTATGGCGCGGCAGGCATGTCACGAAGGGCGCGCTGTCCCCGTGGCGGCAGCACCCGCAGGGCTGCTTTTTTGCCGGCAGGCACACCGCCGCTGGAGAGCGGAACGGCCTTGTCCGGGTGATCAGAACTGCGGCAGCAGGGAAAAGGGGGGACAACGCCATGACGACGAATATACCGGAGATACGCCTGTTTGTCTCCTGCCACAAGGCGTTCTCCGTGCCCCGGAATACGCTGCTGCACCCCCTCCATGTGGGTGCGGCTCTTTCTGCTGACTTTTTTCAGGAATTTCTGCGGGATGACAGCGGGGAAAATATCTCCGCGCTGAACCGCCGCTACTGCGAGCTGACGGGGCAGTACTGGGTGTGGAAAAATGTGGAGGCAGACTACTGCGGCTTCTTCCACTACCGCCGGTATCTGTATCCGGATACGGCCGCCCGGCGGCCCTACATCATCCGCACCGCGCCCACGGAGAAGGAGCTGGAGCGCCTTGGCTTTCAGGACTTTCCACAGCTGATCGGACAGTACGACCTGATCGCGCCCATGGGCGAGGATATGCATGTTTCCGTGCGGGAGCACTACGCCTCCGCACCGTTTCACCATGTAAAGGATCTGGCGCTGACGGAGCAGATCATCCGGGAGCTGTACCCTGCCTATGTACCGGCTATGGAGCGGTATCTCAGCGGCTCCGTGTGCTATTTCGGCAATATTTTCATCATGTCCCGGCCGGTGTTCGACGACTACTGCCACTGGCTCTTCGATGTGCTGGCGGAGTTCGACCGCCGCGCCGATGTCACCGGCTACGGCCCGCAGGAGCTGCGGGTGGACGGCTATCTGGCCGAGCGGCTGTTCGGTATATATTACACCCACCGCAGGGACGAGCTGCGGACGCTGGAGCTGCCCCGGGTACACTTCGACTGCTTCGGCGGCACGGCGGCGGAGCGCCGCAGGACGAGGCTTTTGTACCACCTGCTGCCGCCTGGCAGCAAGCGCCGCGCATGGGTAAAGCGCGCGGGAAGGCGGGGCGCATGATGGAGAGGGAAATCGCGGTCAGCGTTATCATGCTGGCCTATAACCAGGAGGCATACATCGCACAGGCTATCGAGAGCGTCCTCGCCCAGCAGACGGGCTTCCGGTATGAGCTGCTGATCGGAGACGATGCGTCGCCGGACGGCACGGGGGAGATCGCGGAGGACTACGCCCGCCGCTATCCGGATCGGATACGGGTGTTCCGACGGCCGGAGAACCTGGGGGCCTCCCGCAACGCCTACGAGCTGCTGTGTCAGGCACAGGGGAGGTATCTGGCCTTCTGCGAGGGCGACGACTATTGGACGGCGCCGGACAAGCTGGCGGTGCAGTACGCTTTTCTGGAGGAACACCCCGACCTCATCGGCTGCACCCACCGCTGCGTGGTGGTGGATGAGCACGGCGACCCGCTGCCCAAGCAGCGGATCTCATGGGTGCGGGAGAAGCCGCGCTTCACGCTTCGGGATTTTCAGGGCATCTACCTGCCCGGGCAAACGGCCACCATCATGAAGCGCAACATTTTTCTGGATAAGAACGGCGATCTGTCATTTTTATATGAGGCGAACCGGAACGTTTCAGACCGGACGGCCACGCTGCTGTATCTGACAAAAGGGGACTTCGGCCTGATACCCCGTGTGATGAGCGCCTACCGCCGTGTGCGGAGAGGCCCGCAGAGCCAGACAGACCAACTGTATACCCACAATCCCGATGTGGCGCGGATGGAGCTGGCCTACACGGAGCGTCTGGAGGAGACGGCGGCGCGGCTCACCTCGGAGCGCGGCCTGTTCAAGCCGTATTACCAGCGGTTGTATGCCGCCGCTGTGTACCGATACCTCAGAAGCCCTTCCAAGGGGGGAAGGGAGACGGTGGCGTTGATCGGGCGGCATCTGGGGGGCGGGGGCGTCCACCCGGCGGCATTTGTGGCCGGTGTGGCCCGGCGAATCGCCGACGCGCTGTAAAGAGAAAAAATCACAGGGGAGAAGAGAAAAACAATGAGAGTCCTTCATGTCCTTTCAAGGGATGAAAGTCTGGCGCCATTATCGGCGCTGTACCAGCAGTACGACATGCAGAACGAGCACAGCTTTCTGACCACGGTTCCCATGACCACGGTGCTGAAAAAGTGGCCTGCAATGCTGGGAATCCGAGGGCTGCAGACCATTCCGCCGTTCAAGCGCTTTGCCAACATCCGGAGTGATCGGTATGTGAAAAGGGAGGCCGCAAAGGCGGATCATGTGGTGTGGCACTCCTTCAGCGGCGGCGACGGCGCCATCCTGAAGCTGTTGTCCAAGGATCCGGCGCTGCTGGCCAAGTCCACATGGGTGGTCAGCAACGATGAGATCGACAACCTGAAAAGCGAGAAGAAGATGCTGCGGGGCATGGACAGCGACCGGCTTCACAACTATGTATACAACCATGTGGGCGGCATCATCGTGCCGTTCCCCAGGGATCAGGAGCACCTGCGGCTCCACGGCATCCACCACACCCGCGTGACCGCCATCCCGCAGGCTATCCCGCCGGAGCGGCTGGCGCTGCTGCGCCGCTCTATGGACGAGCCGCGCCGTCCGGACGTGGACGCGCCCAACGGCAGACTGCTGGTGCAGGTGGGGCTGAACATGCTGGTGCGCAACCGCCATCTGGATATCCTGTCGGTGGTGCAGACTATGGAGAACAAAGGAAATATAGTGCTGTTCATGCCGGATCACTACGGCATGGACGGCATGAGCATGTCCGGCGGCAGTAAGACTTACCGCAGCCGTGTGGACAAGAAGGCCGCCGCTGCCGGCATCCGCGCCGTTACCATGAGCCGGAGAGTGTCCTACGAGGCATTCTGCCGGTACATCGACGCGCTGGACGCGGTGCTGCTGGGCAACGAGAAAAGCTGCCATCCGGAGTTTTTCCTGCATCTGCTGGCGCGGAAAAAGCGCATTTTTATGCCGGCGGATTCACTGGTGCGGGTGCAGCTGAACCAGTACGGCGCGGGCATCCACGCGCTGGAGGAGCTGGCGGGGCAGGACGCGGCGCATATACGGGACTTTTCACCGGCATGCCTGCCGGAAGAGCTGGCGGAGATCTATCAGGGCGGCTCCATCGCCGCCAAGTGGATCAAGTGGCTGGAGGAAACGGAGGAAGCGGCACATGAATGAAGGACACATCAAATTCCTGCATGTCGTGGGGCCGGACACCAAGAACTCCTTTGGTATCATGCAGCAGATCCACGCCACGCAGGATATGCGGGAGCACCGCTTCCTTATCACGGCCTATGAGTCCTGCAAGCAGCGCTTTCCCAAGCTGGAGCAGTTCCCAGACAACCTGTATATCCCGGAGCACTGCGGGTTCCCCAAGCGGCTCCGGCGCATTGCCTTTTTTCTGCGGCACCTGCGGGATGCCGACGTCATCGTCTGGCACAGCCTGTTCTTCACCACGCGGAAGTATATCTGGTTTCTGTTCGCTTTTCCGTCCCTGATGGAAAAATCCGTGTGGGTCGAGTGGAACGCCGACCTGTACGTGTGGGAGTATCCAGAGACCTCGCTGCGCAACCGCATCAAGAATTATATGAACCGCAAGATACGCCAACGGTTCCGCTATATGGGCGGCACATTCCCGGTGGACATCGCGGAGTATAAGCGGCAGTTCGGGGAGAAGGCACGCTGCTTCTATACGCCCATGCCCAACCCCTACAAGGGCGCGTCCCAGCTGATCGAGACGATCCGGGCGGTGAAGCCGCCGGAGGGCGCGAAGTACACGCCTATGGTGCAGATCGCCCACAACGCCTTTACCTTCAATAACCATGTCTACCTGATGAACCTGCTGAAGCGCTACGCTCAGGAGGATGTGCGGTTTTTCCTGCCCATCAGCTACGGCATGTACGGCATCAACGGACAGTACGGCAGTAAGCTGTACAGTAAGACCGTCAAGAGATGTGCCAGACAGATACTGGGCGACAAGGCTGTTATTCTGGAGAAGAATATCCCCTTCGAGCAGTATCTGAAGGTGCTGTGGACCGTGGATGTGGCGGTGTTCGATTTTGACCGCCCCTGCGGGCTTGGCACGCTGCGTATCCTGCTGCTGATGGGGAAGAAGATATACCTCCCATCCGGCAGCCCATACTACGAGTTCCTGCGGTCGCAGGGCCTGCCGGTCTGCGACACCCGGAGGATACCGGAGATGACATTTGAGGAGTTCATGGCACCGGTGGAGTACACCAGCTACGACTGGCTGTACAGCTATCTGAATAACGGCGACGTGATGGACAACTGGGACCACATGTTCCGTGAGATCGAAAAAGAGATGGGCCTCCCGGCCGGAAAGAAGGTTGAAATGAAGAAAGTCATGATCCTCGGCGCCACACAGACGCAGGTGCCGCTGGTGCAGGCTGCCAGGAATCTGGGCTGCCATACCATAGTCGCCAGCATCCCCGGCGACTATCCGGCATTTGCTTACGCCGATGAGGTCTGCCATGTGGACATTACCGACAGTGCCGCCGTGCTGCAAAAGGCGCAGGAATTGAAGATCGATGGTATTACCTCCTGCTGCATGGACATGGGCGTGCGCTCCATCGGCTACGTCTGCGACCGTATGGGCCTGCAGGGCCTGACGGAGCGCGCGGCGCTGCTGTCCAACCAGAAGCTGCTGATGAAGGACGCCCTCATCGCCGGCGGCGTCAAGACCCCGGCCTACTGCAAGACCGCCACGGAGGATGACCTGCGCCGCGCATGGGATACGCTGGCGCATCCGGTGATCCTGAAGGCCATCGACCTGCAGGCCAGCCGAGGCATCTATGTCTGCCGCAGCTTTGAGGAGCTGGAGCAGGCGTTCCGCGGCGCCATGGCGCTGACGCGGGAGGACTACTGCATCGTGGAGGAGTTCATCACCGGCATCGACATCGGCGCGCAGGCCTTCGTGTCCCACGGGGAGATCCTGTTCGTCCTGCCGCACAACGACGAGGTCTATACCGGCAGCGCCAACAAGCCCATCGGCCACTCCGCGCCCCTGCGGGCGGACGAAGCCCTGATGGCGGAGGTCAGGCGCCAGAGCGAGCTGGCCATCCGCGCCATGGGGCTGGACAACTGTCCGGTGAACATCGACCTGCTGAAGGCCAACGACGGTCAGATCTACATCATTGAGCTGACCGGGCGGGTGGGCGCTACCTGCCTGCCGGAGCTGGTGTCGCTGTATTATGGCATCAATTACTATGAAATGATCGTGAAAAACGCGCTGGGCGAGGATCCCCGTCAGGTGTTCGACCGCCGCGCGGCACAGGAGACGCCCAACGCCTCCCGCTTTATCACGGCGGACAGGACAGGCGTCCTGCGGGGCATCACCAATAACAACGCCCCGGCGTCCGACATCGCCATGCTGGAGCTGTACGCCAAGGCGGGGGACACCGTCCGCCGCTTTGAGGACGGCAAAGACCGTATCGGGCAGGTGGTGGTCACCGGCGCCACGCTGGACGACTGCTTCCGCCGTCTGGACGAGATCCAGAGCAGGATCGTGCTGGACTATGCGGACTGAGCTGGCTTTCTGAATGTCAATATACGATATACAGGAGAAAGAGATGGGGAATTTTCGCGATCGACTGTTCCAGCGAATTGCGGCTATGCAGAATGCGAAAGCGGCCAGCAACAAAAAAATGCAAGAAGCTAATACTGCTGACCAGTATTGTCATGGGATGAGAAAGGATCCTGATGTCAATTTGACAGATGCACAGTTGGCTGAGGTGCATAAATTTTGGGACAAGTATGCGTTTGCGTATAAAAACGCCCCCCGCACACAGGCGTTTTTTTCTGCTCTGTCCGGCAGATTTGATCCATGCTACTGCGAAATAGGCTTGATGGCATACTATATGTGGCGGTTTTATGACCAAGCCCAATACCATACGGCGTTCCATGACAAAAACTATCGCGAGTTTCTGTTCCATGATGTGCCATATACACCGGCTTATATCCATCGTATACGCGGGCAGTATTATGATCAGAATTTCCAGCATATCAGCTATGATCGCGCGATGTCCACGTTGGAGGAGTTGGTTGCAGGGCGTGAGGAAAAGCTGATCGTCAAGCCAACGCCGGGCGGCGGAGGAAACGGAATATCGTTTATTCGGAGGGGGGATACGAAAGAAGAGATATCAGAGCATCTGGATGCAATTAAAAACGATGACTTGATCATTGAACGCTTTGTGAAAGCACACCCGAGCTTCGCGGCGGCAAACCCAACCTCTTTGAACTCTCTGCGAATTGTGACATTTATGTATGACGGTGAGATCGAGGTCATTGCTGTTCTCTTTCGTATGGGAGCCGTGTCGAAAGAGGTGGACAATTTTACACAGGGCGGTGTGGCCTGCGGTGTCAGCGAGGGCGGCGTCTGCATGGATTATGGCGTAGATCATTGGGGAAACAGATATGACGTACATCCAAGCGGATTCAGATTTGCGGGTCACAAACTCTACGGTGTAGATCAGGCGGTAGCGCTGGCGAAAAAGCTGCACGAACGTATTCCGCAGTTCAGGCAGATGTCGTGGGATATCGCAGTGGATGAAAACGGCGTGGCAACGCTGATCGAGATGAACCCTCGCGGCGAAGCTGGTATATATGAAGCCATTGGACGGCTTCCGTTTGGCAAAAGGACGGCTTCCATCATAGATGAGTATCTCTTTATCGCGTTTTTCAATCGAGGGGCCAACTGGCGGTGGGACTACAATGAGTATGCGGACCACATTGTTCTGACGAAATACGGTTGGGAGAGGTCAACTGTCCGTGTGCCGGAAAAAATCAATGGAAAAACCGTTACACACATTGCGGCAAACTGCTTCTCCGGGCAGCGGATCAAGAGAATCATCATCCCCGGGTGTGTCAAATCTTGGGATGACCGTATTTGCGCAGAAATGGAGCACCAGCCTGAAATCACCTGGCTTGAGGATAACCGCGGCATCGTTGTACCAGCGGTGGAACAAATTTCCGGAGGTCTGCGGGGAGACGGAAACTATATCCAGTGGGAGCCGGTTGAAGGTGTGACCACATATCATATTTACAGAATGCAGCAGGGGCAGGAGCGCGAGTTTATCAAAGCTGTCAGCTCTTATACCACGGCATATAAGGATCATAACGTTTTGGACGGTGTTTTGTACTACTACTATGTACGAACCCACGACTCGTCCTGTAATATATTCGGCGACTGGAGCAGGGCTGTAGGCATACGGACAAGACTTTCACAGGGCGTTCTACCAGCGGTGGAACAAATTTCCGGAGGCTTGCGGGGAGACGGAAACCGCATCCAGTGGGAGCCGGTTGAAGGTGCGTCCTCATACTACATTTACAGAATGCAGC
>ERZ1023848.142-NODE-142-length-29943-cov-41.513049_pt1 | contig 29943 bp, 15 predicted proteins | sample MGYA00380385_ERZ1023848 | MGnify/ENA primary metagenome ERZ1023848 (study PRJEB33179, sample SAMN07449069) | human gut metagenome | biome: Human-gut; feature: Human associated habitat; material: Faeces | host: Homo sapiens | place: India:Kasaragod | collected...
GTACAGCAGCGGCCGTAGACCATGCAGACACCGAACTCATTGGGCATAGGGGATGGGAAGGCACCGGGTTTCTTTGTGGTGAAAAAGCAGCTTCATGGGAGCTGCTTTTTTCTTCACTATAAAAAGGACAGCACGAAAACACGGACATAGGCAGCCCATGTGAATGAAGCAGCCCCCAGAAAAGAGACTTTGGCATTTCGCCATTTACCACTGGAGACAGGAAGGTAAATCCCATAACGTCCTTGCGTTCCCTTGCGGTGGCAAGGGAACTTGATTCGTGGGCCGCTTCTCTCTCCTATGAATCCAGTTCCTTTGCCACCCTCTATGCAGGGGCATAATAGAATCAATGATGAGAAGGCTGCTCTTCAGAGCTTTATTGTCCACTGTGCACATCCTGCATAGGATGTGCAAGTCGGGCGAAGTAAGGCGCCTAGCCTGCCCATAAAGGCGCTTTCCTTTTGTCGCCCGACCGATACCGCGGGGGAAAGGTGGTGCTATAAGGCACCAAAGGGGGGAAAGCCACCGGAGGTGGCTGATCATCGTAGTGCTTATCATGTCATATTACACTGAAAGTAAATCCCGTAACGCTGACTTTAAAAATTGCGGCGTCAGCCGCCACCACCACCCTCTGAACCTTTTGAACCCTTTGAACCTTCTGAACCCTCACGCCTGCAGGGCGTGTCCAATGGCCTATTAACAAATCCCTGACTGATACATCTGCCCAGTCTCCCTGACTATATGACCAGAGAGGCGAAAAGGCCTGGCGAAAGGGCTTTCCAATTCCCGCGGTGCACAATCCATGGAAGCGGGGAGGAAAGACTTAAAACCTTCATGAATTTCTCCTCTCCGGCGCGCCGAAAACTCCATAAAAACTCCTGAGGCATGACCTGCTAGACATCCTGGTGGCAATATAGCGCATCTTTTCTTCCTTGACGACACAGACATTCCGCTTAGGCGGCTATCCCTGGCCGATTCATCGAAGCAGATGCCTTGACGCCCTACCGTGCATAAGTATGGGACCAATCAGGAGTTTTTACAATGAAAAAAGCAGTCCATGAAGGGCTGCTTTTTTCATGCTGTCAAAAGGCAGCACAAAAACACGGATGGTATCCGAGCCAGTCAGTATGGCGGGCCTCTAGGGAAGCGCTAATTAAATCATTGTCTGCTTTTATTCGTGAATTTTTATGCAATGCAAGGAATGGGATGACGCAAATAGCGAGCTATTTAAGGAATCCCATGACGCAGCAGTGCAGAAAAATTCTTATAAAGGCAGACTCTGTGAATTAATTAGTGCTTCCCTGAAATCAGGCGGCAACGCTAAATCACAGGAAAATCCTGCGTCAACCCTGCTCTTGTCGTCCGGGAATGCGGGCTCATGCTGCAAGGGATGGTATCCGTGCTTTTGCGATGGGTTATCATATTTTTTACGAATCTGCAGAATCCGTTTCGCTTCCCCGGCGCCGGGGAGCGGGAGGAGAAAATCGGGAGCCTGTATACAGGGATTCTTGATTCCTTTCTGTCAAAGCTGCATTCCGGCCGGAATGATCGCGATATACATGACAGAGGGGAATAGAATCCTTCCATGGAGTTTCCGGATTTCCTTCTCCATACATTTATATTGCATAAGCACCCCTTTTTCACAACCTTCCTTAAAAATTTTACTTTGATATGCAGATAGCACCATCAGGATTCTGTCATTTCTAGGGAAGCACTGAGGAACACTGAAATAAATTTTCAAAATTTTTTCTTTCAAGGGGTCTAGAAATCGAACCCTCTGCGATATTAATAATAGAGGGATGAAAAGACCTCATGAGACGATGAATCCGATTTCCAAACGACCATCCTCCACATCCGCGGTAAGGAGAAGGGCAGGGGAATGAAGAATCATCAGGGAATTCCACTTTTCAATCCTCCCTTCTTCTACAATCGGCCGATGATAGACAGAAGAAAATGCAGTACCCAAAAACAGAAGACAGAAAAGCAATAAGGAAGAGCGCTCGCAGGACTTTCCTCTCTCTGACGACATGTTCCGAGCAGCACCCACGTAAGCGGGAGAGCCAAGGCGCGGACGCCTGATTCATTGGTTGAACTTACCTGGAGACTCCCCTGATAGGCTTTTCTGTTTTTTTGCGTGGCATGACAGTGACTGTCATGCTTTTCGTATAATAGAAGACAGGAAAACATATTTCCTCTTTTCTCCCTGAGCCCTGGTATAATACAGGTAGTAATTGTAAGGGGGGTTCCTATGGCTGACATCATTGATTTGAAGGACGGCGTATATGAGAAGGTTATTTCCCGGGACTTTGACAAAAAGCTGACAAAGGCGCTGGCGGATAAGGAAATCTGGGCGGATCGGGAGGATGTGGATGCCCAGGAGGCAGTGGGGTATTTGTCCTCTTATCTGGAAAAGCTAATTCGGCTCTGTCTGAAGGAGATTGCCGATGAGAACCAGGACCACTGCGTGAAAGATGAGCTGGCACTGACAAATGAGCTGGTAGAAAAGCTGGCGTCCCGGATTGCGAATCTGGGAGATGGCCATGATGTGACGGCGGAGCAGTTCCTTTTGAAATCCCTGGAGCATCGGGCCAATAAGATTGCTAGAAAGAAATGGGAAGTGCCGGCTACATCACTGGTGAATTCCTTCCTCTTTACCAATTCCCGGAATGATGTATCCATGATTCATGAGCTGAACCGGGAAATCATGACCTGTGACCGCATGGATATGCTGATTTCTTTTATTCGCTTTTCCGGCCTCTCCCTCATTCTGCCCTGTCTTCGCCGGTTCACTTCCGGCGGCGGTCATCTCAGAGTGGTGACCACTACCTATATGGGCGCTACAGACCCGAAGGCAGTGAAGGTGCTGTCAGAGCTGCCCAATACGGAGGTTCGGATTTCCTATAACGTGAAGGAAACCAGGCTCCATGCGAAGTCCTATATGTTCTATCGGGACAGCGGATTTTCTACGGCTTACGTAGGATCCTCCAATCTGTCCCGCGCCGCCATTGCCGATGGTATGGAATGGAATATGAAGGTCACTGAACAGGACCTGCCCGGTATCATTGCCAAGATGAAAGCTACCTTTGATACCTACTGGCACTCCGATGAATTCCAGCCATTTCAGGTGTCTGACTTTGATAAACTGAGCCGTGCCATCGACCGGGAAAGGGGACGGAAGGAAGAGGGGAGCGACACCACCTATTCTTTTGATATCGAGCCCTATCCCTACCAGCAGGCCGTGCTGGATGCCCTCCGCACAGAAAGACTGGGTAAGGGCCGCTGGCATAATCTGGTGGTGGCGGCAACAGGCACAGGGAAAACCGCTATTTCTGCCTTTGACTATCGGAATTTTTATCAGAGCCGCAAAGGAAATGCTAAGCTTCTTTTTATAGCCCATCGAGAGGAAATCCTGAAACAGAGCATTTCCTGCTTCCGACAGGTCATGAAAGATCCGAATTTTGGACAGCTGGCTGTGGGAAATTACCATGCTGCCCGCAGTGAGCATCTTTTCATGTCCATCCAGACTTTTAACAGCCAAAAGTTCTGGGAAAAAATGGATCCCTTCTACTATGACATGATTATTGTAGATGAATTTCACCATGCGGCGGCCAAAGGCTATCATAAGCTTCTGGACTGGTTTCATCCGAAAATCCTGCTGGGCCTTACGGCTACGCCGGAACGAATGGATGGGAAGAACATACTGAACTATTTCGGCGGTCATATGGCGGCAGAAATCAGGCTTCCCGATGCCATTGAACGGCGCCTGCTCTGCCCCTTCCATTACTTTGGCATCGACGATCCCGTGAGCCTTTCCAATATCAAGTGGACCGGCGGCCATTATGATATAGAAGAACTGGAAAATGTATATACCGGGGAAGGGGCCCTGGCCAGCCAGCGGGCCCGTGCCATTATCCAGGCCCTCGAGCGGTATACAGCGGATATGAGAGACGTGAAAGCCCTGGGCTTCTGCGTTTCTAAAAAACATGCCCATTTTATGGCAGACTACTTCAACCGGCAGGGTATCAAAGCCCTGGCCCTGGATGCGGACAGCCCGAAGGATGTTAGAAATGCGGCCAGGCAGAAGCTGGAAAGCGGAGACATCACCATCATTTTCGTAGTGGACCTTTTCAATGAAGGGGTGGATATTCCTGCAGTGAATACAGTCCTCTTCCTTCGTCCTACCAACTCCATGACCATTTTCCTTCAGCAGCTGGGGCGCGGCCTGCGCCTTTTCCCGGAGAAAGACTGCCTCACGGTACTGGATTTCGTAGCCCAGGCCAACAGGAAGTACGATTTTGCCTCCCGCTATGCCTCTCTTCTGGGCAAAAGTCATGTGGTCATCAAGAAAGAAATCCAGGATGGATTTCCCCATGTACCTAAGGGCTGCTCTATTCAGCTGGAAGAAATCGCTGCCCGCCATGTACTGGAAAATATTAACAGCCGCCTTCGGAAAAATGAATTTTATATGGACATGGTGAAGGAACTGGCTTCGGCCACCGGCCATATTCCTACACTGGAAGAATTTTTCAAAGCCACCGCCATCCATCCCCATACCTTTTATAATGAAAAACATACCTTTGCCCGCCTTTTGGCTGATGCCGGGCTCATTCCCGATTTTCCCGTCACCGAAGAGGAAGAAGTCCTTCGGAAAGCCCTGCCAAGGGTGCTTTCTATGGACTCACCCAAATGGATTTCCTTCATGGAGACATGTTATGAAACCATGCCGCCGACCCTGGCGGAGATGGAGAAAAAATATCTCCGCATGTGGCAGCTCACCCTGTATCCGGAAGGTGGGAAATGGACTTGTCCGGCACCGGAAGACGCAGTGCGTCGTTTCCAGGGACAGCATGAACTGACCGATGAAATCAAGGCACTGCTCCGCTGGCAGTATGACTCCATCGATATCATTCCGGAAAAGCCGGACCTCCCTTACCAAACGCCTCTGGAAGTATACTGCAACTACAGCAGGGATCAGCTCTTTGCCGCCCTGGGCTTCGCCAAACCCGGCAGCATCAGGGAAGGCGTGAAATACCTGACACCAGAAAACAGCGATGTGGTGACTGCGCCTACTGATGTATTTCTGGTGACTCTCAATAAATCGGAAAAAGAATTTTCCGATACTACCCTGTATGAAGACTACTCCATAGACAGACAAACCTTCCACTGGCAGAGCCAGAGTACCACCACGCCGGAATCCAAAACAGGACAGCGCTATATCCACCAGAGAGACAACGGGACCACCGTACTCCTTTTCGTGCGAAGTGCCAAACAGGACGCCTACAAATCCTCCATGGCCTATACCTTCCTGGGCCCCGCCCACCTCATGAGATGGGAAGGCTCCCAGCCCATGACCATCATCTACCATTTGGATAACCCCATCCCGGCCAAATACATCACCAAAACCGACAGCGCCGGCGTGCTGTAAGGGAAACAGGAAGCTGCGTACCCATCCTTCCCGCCGCCCATGTCATTTCGAGCGGAGGCACAAGCCGGTATGAATCCCTCTTCCCATGGAGCCAGTGAAAGAGAGACGAGAAATCTCCCTGCACTACGTTAAGAATGGTTTATGGCATTTCTAACGACATAGCCCCTTCCCGCCGGGCGGGTCATTCTGAACGCAGTGAAGAATCTCGGTACATGACGTTAATGACTTATAAGCGGTTAAATACCAGTCAGCGGGAAGAGCGGCTGCATGACGCTGCAGCCACCCGTCGCCCTGGCAATTCTCAATTCTTAAATCTCTATATTCCCAAAGGAGACCAAATGCGTGAAAATCCAAAAGCCGGAGAAATCTGGCACCACTTCAAAAACCACGACTACCAGATCATAGCCATAGCCACTCATACAGAAACAAGAGAAAAACTGGCAGTCTACCGGGCCCTTTACGGCGACTACGGCATCTACGCCCGGCCCTTGGCCATGTTCCTGTCGGAAGTGGACCATGAAAAATATCCGGACGTGAAACAGAAATACCGTTTCGAAAAGAAAATCGAAGGAAAATCCTGATGAAAACCATTCATGTGGCAGCGGCGGTGATCGTAGAAAATCATAAAATATTTGCTGCTCGCCGGGGCTATGGTGAATTCAAAGGATACTGGGAATTTCCCGGCGGCAAAATAGAAAAAGACGAAACGCCGGAAACAGCCCTCCGGCGTGAAATCAAAGAAGAACTGGCCGCTGATATCAAAGTAGACCGATTCCTGGGCACCGTGGATTACGACTATCCCCACTTCCACCTCACCATGGAATGCTACCTGTGCCACGTAGCAGGCGGCACCCTCACCATCCTGGAACACTCCGCCTTCCGGTGGGTCAGGAAAGAAGAACTGGAAAAAGTGGACTGGCTTCCGGCGGACAGGATAGCAGTGGAATGGGTGAAGGGGCTGAAAATAAGCCGGTAAACAGTATTTGGGAATGGGGATGATGAATTATGGATACACAAAGAATACATCCTTATGAAAACAGGGCCGTATTGAAAGAGTATTATGCCAAGTACCTGAAAGACGTGAGAAAAGTCAAAGATTCCACTGTGAAACACTACTTTGACGCCCTCAATAATATTTCCCGATATCTGAAAGGAAAGAATTTGCTGAAAAGGGATATTTATGAGGTTATGGACTTGAAGGAACTGGCTGCGCTGAAGGAAATACTGTACAAAGATCCCGATTTCATTAATCTTAATAGACTGGGCCACCAGATGTACAGCGCCGGACTGAACAACTACTTCCGCTTCGCCAGCGGAGAATTCATAGAACAGGAAAATGTGGCAGCCCGGGAAATGGACATTCCCATGGCACCGAATGCGCTGACTGATACCCCGGAAAATCCCTCCGGCACCTACATGGCGAAATCAAAGCACTGGAAACGTTCCTCCATCCTGCGCCGTCAAGCCCTGGCCTTTGCTCACTACACCTGTGAACTTCATCCGGAGCATAAAACATTCCTGGCTCAGAGCACCCATAAGCCCTACATGGAAGGACACCATATCATCCCAATGGCCATGCAGGCATCCTTTGACCATAGCCTGGACGTGTACGCCAATCTTATCTGCCTCTGCCCCATCTGTCATAGAAAAATCCATTTGGGGCTGAAAGAGGATAGAAAAGATATGCTGAAAGAAATCTACGACCAGCGGGGCGAAAGATTTGAAAAGAGCGGGCTCATGGTAACGGAAAATGAGTTTGTGGAGCTGGGGCTCAGGTGAGAGTATAATATATCGAATCCGATGTGGTTTTCACTTCGGATTTTTTATTTTCATCTTTAAGACAAATTCTGTCATGCATCTTGGGTATAATAAAAGTAGAAGTTATTAAAAATGGTCATTGCATGATATAATTAACTTATATTGAATAAGACCTATTGCGAATGATCTGAATAGAGCTATAAGTATTACGAAGCAGGTGGATTATGGCCCGACTGAATCATGTTTGTATGTGGAATGGAAAGCAATGGCAGAGAATCACGGCAGAAGAAGCAGGAAAAAAGTTTCCTTATACCGTTTCTGCAGAGAGTCATATATTTATATGTGAGTTATGTGGACAAAGCGTTATTCTGACCAGCGGTGATAAAAGAATACGCTATTTTAAGCATAACCGCGGAGAAGATGAGAAGAATTGTCCGGACCGGAGCGGGAATACTGTCTATGAAGAGTTTAAGAATGGTGATCATGGTCTGCCTTTAAAAATTGTTTTTGATGATGATAAGGATAGGTTCCATTTTGAGTTAGGGATGATTCCGGTTCCAAGTTGGCTTGTTGAGGATGTGAGAATTAGACAAATAAGCATACTTCCTTCTGAAATTGATTCGCCCTATATCTATAATCTTGAAAGAATATATCCTGATACCGTTACATACTTAGATGTTGGGAGTCTACCTTCTGAGCGGTATAGCGTTCATGTTGACTCCAGACTTACGAAATATTGGCCTGAAATTATTAAGGGGCCTTCCCCAGAGGGAAGCCTATTTGACGGCAAAACGGGAAAGCTGCTTATTCCGGATTCAGAGGTCACAGCCCATAAGGACTATTATTTTCTAAAGTTGGGGTCACAGAAAATCTACGACATTCCTAAAGATATATATCTTAAATTTATATGCAAGCATGATAATTACTATTTATATACATTTCGTTGCAGTTTATATAACGAAGACACAGCAAGATATTTATGGAAACTGCATTATCGCTTGACCGACTGTCCTGTTAGTATTCAGCCTATTTGGCCTTTGTACCGGGAAATGCCTTATACGATTATCCATAACCGGGATTACACTTACTTCTTTATTAATGGTAACAATGAATCTAAAGAGGGAAGCGGTATTCGGACAGAAATTTATCCGATGCCGGAGCATCCTGTTCAACTGAAAAAGCAAGGATCAATTACCCTTTTAAAAGTTCCATGTAAATCAGATAGGGTAATGATTTCTGCGGGCCGCTCCAAAGTCCTTACCTTTCGATATTTCTATAGAAGAAAAATGGATGAAACAGTTGATATTCCTCTGGTTGAAGTGCGCGATGTCAAAGGAAATCGGTTTGACCAAACAATTTACACAAGACTCCCTGCTCAAAAAATTCTTATTATTTCAGCACCCTATGATGGAAAAGTCAGGGTACGAGATGGGCATAGGATTTTATTATGTGAAGATTTGAAGGCAGGAGATGCATTCAGCCAAAAGGTTGATCGATTGGGCATTATTATCGAGATTCTTCAAGGATTGGATGTTGCCTTTAAAATTGAATTTAAGAAAAAGAAACAATCTTCTATCAAGGATGAAAAACGCTGGATAGAATTGTTGGACCATTGCTCAGGAGATTATATTCCTTTCGGACGCCATATGGCATTAGCAACAGCGCAATTAGAGAATATGCCTGAGCTGCGACATTGGGTGATGAAATGTGTGAAGTCCGGTTATATACGGGAAGATGCGTTACGTATCATTCAGTCAATTTTATTTTCTCGGAAGTGAGGATGAATTATGGCTAATATTGATAATCTAACAACAACGGAAAAGAAAGACCTCTGCAATTTGATTGGTGGAAATAATTTTATGAGGTTTTTCAAGGATAATCCCAACGAATATCAGAAGATAAAGCATGGATTTAGAGTAAAAAATTTGAAATCAGAAGAGGCACTAGCTCTTGGGCTTAGATATGTTGGGAAACCGGTGATTAATCGTTTCATTGAACGGCTTACCTCCTGTGAACTTGAAGAAATAAAAAAACGTCACGAAGATTTTTTGAAGGAAGAAAATAATAAAGGTCTGGCTGATTTCACGGCTCTCAAAGGTTCATTATTTAGACAGAATATTCCATTATATTTTAAACTATCAGAACGTGATGAATCTGAGGGATATATTCAGCTTTTAAGTTATTTGGTTGAAAATGCTGTTAAAGAGGATAAAGAAAAAGAAGAAGCGGATAGTTCTTGCAATTTGTTAACTAGGCAAGTAAATGAACTGAAAAAGAAGCTGGAAGATAGCGAAAATTTATATATCACAGAAAAACAAAATCATGAAAAATTACTGGCAGCTGACAAAGATTTACAAAATGAGTTGGAAGAAAAATTACAAAATGCAGAAAAGGCAAAGCTGGAAATTTTGAATGACCTGGAAAAGGAAAGAAAACTGACAGTTTCACAAAGAAAAACTATTGAATCATTGAAAAAAGAAAGACAGAATGTGGTAGAAGAATTAGATCAATTAAAAGATGCCTGGGGTTCTATATCAACATTACCGTATATGTCACTCTGTCTTGTGGAAAAATCAGGCTATTTAGACAATAAAATACGGCTGAGAAGACAGTCTGATATTCAAGATGGCATGATTTTAGATTCTTACAGTTCTAATATTCCTTCATCAAGGCCTTATCTTTTCGGAAAAAATCTTCCGCCGGTTGGAACTATTGGTGTGTGGAGATGGAATGAGGATGAGAACCATTATGTAACAGTCCAGAGAAATCTTGCTTTTCAGTTGATTCAAGTCATTATGCTCCAGGCCGCGAATGAGACTTCATTGGTTGAGGCTGTAAAAAATGGTGTGCCTGAGAATTTTATTGCTGATGATATTCTCTTGGTATATCAATCAGATGCAGAGCGTTATGTTGGTTTATATTGCCATAAAAGCGATTTCGTTCAAAATGGAACTGCCTGTTATTTAAGAGATGATGTATACAGCTTACCAATGTATAAATTCTCCGGATATCCATTCATTTCAGTTGGAGAATATATTTTCTATAGGAAACCGTACTTGGGAACCATAGAATCATATGTGCAGGTTAAAAGTCCTGATGAGATTATCAAAAATCTACTTTTGCAAAGAATGACCTGGGCTAACATGAAGCAAGAGGGAATCGTCCGCCATAATTTCCAGCATATAAAAAATCTTTTAGGGAAAATGATGATTCCAAGCTTCTATGAAGAAGTGGGCGAAGCATGTGACTGCTCTTTAGTGGAAGCGAAAGAGTTGGTTGAAGATTTTATTGATAAATCTAACCGTCATATTTCAGGAAAAGATGTTGCAAATAGTGTCATCGCAGATGTAATTGAGAGTAATGATGATTTGAGAAAACGAATGAATGAAATATCTTATAAGCGGTGGCTGGAAGAAAACAAAGAGAGTATTACTGCAAAGAATCATGAACTCGAGGAAATAGACAAAAAGCTAGCGGAAAAGCAGTCAGAGGTGGACGAACTTCAGAAAAATGAAGAAAATCTCATAGCTGAGATTGATTCATTGGAAAAAGAACTTTCTACCAAGCAGGAGATGAGCACGCAGCTGGACGTTGAAGTGCGAAAAAATATCCAAGATGCGGAGAAGAATGTTTCTTCTTTCTTAGTGGATTTGATGATGAAATATGGTTTACATACAGAAACAAAGGCTTTAGATGCCAAAGCTGAAACCAAGTCTTTGTTTCATCCAGGCTCAAAATTAGAGAAAGAGCCTGACACATTTATTGACAAAACAGACTTTCTGTATAATTTGTCTGAAAATCTCCAGTCTGCTGGAATTGCTGAAGAATATACCTCAAAATTATCGTATTACCTTTATGCTGCTTATCTCCAGCGCTTTCCTATTATGCTGGCAGGACCTAATGGAGAAGCTGTAGCAGATGCATTTTCTTGTACTGTCAATAATCAACTGGCTGGAAAAGTAGACTTTCACGGCGATTTTGATAGTAATACTTTTTCCATGATTCGTCATTCTTCGGATAAAGTAATAGCAGTGACCAATCCATTTAATAGCAGGTGGATATCCTATTTACCGAAGCTTTTGGAAGATGATAAATTTTATATTCTTATCACTCCCTATCCGGAGGAAATGCAGTTAGAGCCGTCCAGCTTGTACAATCTGATATTTCCTTTGAGTATAGATGAAATGATCGACGCTGTACCTCAATATGATGGATTCATGGGTGGCAGCTGGGACAAAAAAGAGGGCTTTGACGAGATTAAACCAAATACTTCATGTAAACGTGTTTTGGAGTTGTGTCAAATTCGTCCTTTGATGGAGAAAAATGTGGGTAGAGTGATTCAGGCTTGGTGCAATCTTTCCGGAGAACAAATGATATCGAATGACGACAGATGGCGCTTCATTATTTATCCCTATGTCTATGCCACAAGACATATGAGTGAAGCAGCTCATTATCTGTCGGATAGAAATATTCAGGTATCCGATTCCATTTCTAAACTATTTGAAAAAGCAAATGAGGAATAAGTATGGCCGCCAATGTGTTCGATGATTTATTTACCGAAATCGCGGAAGAATTTTCTATTCCCAGGAACCCGGGCGAAGAACGTAATAACTGGTATGTACGGCTCATTTACAGCCTTTCCGCACGCATGGGTTATGCGTCTCTGTGGGATTTCGAAGAAACGGAACAGCATTGCTCTATCCAGCATTTCAAAAACCGAATTTCAAATATTTTCAAATCCTATCTGGCAATGTGTCCGGAAGTGAGAAATTTGTATGAATCGGCTGGACAGCAACCTTGTAATCAAATAACGGAATTTATTTACAACATCTATCTTGATACAGGAAATATGTATCATAGCAACTACTCCGTTTATCCGGTTATTCCTAAAGCAGCGCAACTGGGAGCCGTCATATTGACCAGAGGGATGCCTGTTGACATGAAACAATATGTCAGCGGTGCCGGTACCTATGTAAGAGGCTCAATTTCCATAGAGACTTGTGATGTAATGGATATGTTTCAGTTGGACAGGGGATGGTTACCCGATGTATGGAGTAAAATCCAATCTCAAATTGTTCAATGGCATCAGCTGCAAAATGTCCGGGGCATCGAGTATTTGAATGAAGATGTTAAAAATGGGACGAGAAAAGGATACTGGATTCCTGGTCCTGTGAAACATGAAGATGTCTCACTCGCACGAATTAAAACAGAGGGGCAGCCGCTTTTCTATTTTTACAAACGTACAGGTAGAGAATTCCTTTTTTCACAGATTCCCTCTTCGTTATCTACGAATATCAGGCTCTTGCAGTGTGCGTGTCTTTCCTACAAGGGAAATTTACCGGATATCAGGTACAAAGTGCTGGGTCAGGATGTGTTATTGAATCTTGGATACATATTACCTTTTGCAGAACAAAAGTGGGTTTTGCTTTACAGTTGGCCTCGCACTTTAAATCATATAGATAGTAATTTCACTCGCGTAATGAATCGGGATGTATTTAACGGGATGCGTTCTGTACTGGAACCAATGGGGGTTAGATTTAAGGAAGACATGGGAGTGTGAAAATATGTCGAACGGAGCCGCTTTCTTACATAAAAAATTAAGAGAAGAATTAGAGGATTATATTAAGACTCAGTATTTAGCAAAAACACCGGTTTTGCTTCAGGCTTTGGAGCGGAAGCTGGATGAAGAGGGTATCCTATATCAGAAACCTTATATTGAATCTTCACCTGCTTATAAAACGGCAGTTGATGGTATAAAGAAGGCCCAAATACCGGAATGGATGAAACAATATTTTTCTAAACTTTCGAAGGCAGGAATCGGAGTATATCCATCCCCTTTTGTTCATCAGATTCAGGCTCTTGAAGCAGCGGTAAATGGACAAGACGTTTTTGTGGCTACAGGTACAGGCTCCGGGAAAACGGAGTGTTTTATGTGGCCCTTGATGGCAAAAATGGCGGATGAAGCTAGAAATCATAAAAGGAGCTGGGAAAAACGAGGTGTTCGTGTGGTTATTATGTATCCCATGAATGCTCTTGTATCAGACCAGGTGAGCAGGCTGCGCCGTCTTATTGGAGATAAGGATGATAAATTTCTTCAAGTATTTAGAGAGACCTGCGGCAATGGGGCAAGAAGACCTCAATTTGGTATGTATACCGGGCGCACGCCTTATCCGGGAAATACAGCCACAAAAACACAGGATAAAAAATTGGCAAAGACATTGGAGCAGATTGCCTGCTTGAATGGAGATAATCAGGAATTCTTAGAGCAATTGGAGAATAGTGGAAAAGTTCCTTCAAAAAAGCATCTCGAAGAATTTATTCTACACTTGAAAGAAGGAGAACATGTAACGAGTCCTGAAGACGCAGAATTGATTACGCGCTTTGAAATGCAGAAATGTACACCGGATATTCTGATCACAAACTATTCTATGCTGGAGTATATGCTGCTTCGTCCAAGAGAAAAGAATATTTTGAATGATACCATGCAATGGCTGCGTTCGGATGCCCAAAACAAGCTTTTATTTATCATCGATGAAGCTCATATGTATCGTGGTGCCGCTGGTGGAGAAGTGGCTCTTTTAATCCGTCGTTTATTCCATAAATTGCATATTGATAGAAAACAGGCCCAGTTTATTTTAACGACTGCCAGCATGCCATCAGGAGAGGCAGAAGATAAAGCAGTGATGAAATTTGCCTGTGACTTAACTGCTGCAGACGACTCTTCCCATATTTGTTATCTGAAGGGGGAAAGAGCAGAGTTAATACAGATGGATGTAAAAAATATTCCTTTTTCTAAATTTGAAGAAGCGGATGTATCCTGTCTGGAAGATGAAACAAAAAGATTGAATGCTCTTAACCAATTTTGGCAGGGAGTACTTGGTGCACCGGGCTCTTTTAGCGATTTACCTGTTGCTTATAATTGGCTCTACAATTACCTTTTATCCTATGCGCCTTTTTATAAAATGATAGAAAAGTGCAGAGGAACTGCCGTTTCGTTAGATGAACTGGCTAAAGATATCTTTCCGGATCAGGAAAAGGCAAAAGCACTGGAAGCGGTGGGCGTCCTATTAGCAATTGCGCCGATGGCTAAAAATAAGGAGGGGGCCATCTTATTCCCCGTGAGAATGCATATGCTTTTCCGGGGAATCAAGGGTATCTATGCATGTACAAATCCAGAATGCCCTCATTCTCATACCGATAATACATTATCCTTAGGAGAGTTGTACTTGGATGATGGACATCTAACATGTAGCGAATGTGGCAGCATGGTTTATGAACTGATTAATGATCGTCGGTGTGGTGCGCTCTTCTTTAAAGGCTATGTTTCTAAAAAAGGAATGCGGGAAAATAATTGTGAATATTTATGGCATTATCCTTCACAACTGCCTGATAATGATATCAAGGAAATCCATTTATTTATACCCGATAAGGAATTTAAAAATACTAAGCAGGATCGCACTTTCCCTGTAAAGGCATGCTATTTGGATACACGGAGCGGTTTTATCTACTTTAAAGATGATGCTATGGATGGAAAACCGGGAGTTAGAAAATTATATTATTCGACATATGATAAAAATACTCCTGACACGTTATCTTTCAGTAGTTGCCCTCATTGTAAACGTCCTTTAACAATAACTAGACTGACTTCATTTGCCACAAGAGGTAATCAGGCATTTAACAGTTTAATTCACAGGCAGTTCCAATTAGAGCCGCCGGTTTCTGGAAAGAATCCGGAAAAATATCCAAATGAAGGGCGAAAAGTCCTTCTCTTTTCTGACAGCCGACAGGGCGCTGCTAAACTTGCCAGAGATATGTCTGAAATATCAGATATGGGAGCAATCAGACAGTTATTTGTTATGGCAATCAAGAAAATGTGTGAGGATGGAGATAATGTTTCTCTTGACCGGCTGTATGGGTATTTTTGTGCTGCTGCAGCTAGGAAGAATATTTTATTGTTTCATGGAGACGACAGGAAAGCCTTTGAGGAAAACTGCTTGTTAGAGAACGAGAATATGAAACGAGCCGAGCGAAGAAAACGTAAGTACATGCCAAAGCTCACTATGAATGACGCTCCTAAGCAAATGCAGGAAAATGTTATTCGACTTTTTGCCGGTGGATATAATACTCTTTATGACAGTGCAGAATGTTGGCTCATGCCGAATGAAGGAACCTTTGATGATATAGCTGATGACTTTATAGAGAAAGGGATATATAAAGATGAATCTGATTTGCAGATAATGGTGAAAGAGTTATTTAACGCTTGGTGTTTGAACATTTTTGATTCTTGTGCAGCTTTAGGAAGTAATATAAGTGATGAAATAAGAAGAAACGTTCGAGCTTCGTATTCCGGGTATGGACTAAAATCAAACTGGGAATTCAGCAAAGTTATAAAGCAGATTATGGGATGGAAGAAAGGCTCAAAGGAAGAAAGCCGATGGAAAACAGCATTTGATAATTTCCTCGGAATATCTCAAGAGACTGGGAACAAATATATTAAACTTTCAGAAGTATGTCCCGTATATGATATTTCTCACACTTGGTACCGCTGCAATCAATGCTCTGGTATTACACCGTTTATGTTGAAAGGCCATTGCCCAAGATGTGGATCAGAGAATATTCATCATATGGATGATTCTCAGCTGGAAGCTTTGAGTTATTGGAGAAAACCCATTGAAGAAGCTCTTCAGGGGGCATCTATCCATATTATTGATACGGAAGAACATACGGCCCAGCTTTCTCACAAAGATCAAAGAGACGATTTGTGGAGTAAGACAGAGGATTACGAATTGCGTTTTCAGGATATTATTTCCGGAGATGAAACGCCGGTGGATATTTTAAGCAGTACCACAACGATGGAAGTGGGCATTGATATTGGTTCATTAATTGCTGTGGGGCTCCGGAATATTCCGCCCATGCGGGAAAATTATCAGCAGCGGGCCGGACGTGCGGGTCGAAGAGGAGCAACCCTTTCAACCATTGTTACATTCTGCGAAGACGGGCCTCATGATACTCTGTATTTTGACAACCCGGTACCCATGCTTAGGGGAGAACCGCGTAAACCCTGGATAGATGTGCAGAGCTTGAAACTGCTTGAGAGACATATGAGTATGATTATACTTCAAGAATTTATTCAAGAAGTAAAACCCGATAGCAGTCTTGATGACATGGAAGCTACAAGCTTTTTGGATAATTATTTGAATGACTTTTATAGCTTTGCAGCCAGGTATCCATTTTCTCATGATGATATTTTGATTCCGGCAGGTGATAAAGAACTTAGTCGGGAAAGTGTTTCTAATTGGCTTCGTAAACGACTGGATGGATTAAATGATAAAAGAACTAAACATCCGGAATTGTTCGAAGGAGATGGAAAGTCTGTAAGGCCGAAAAGTTTGCTGGATGCATTGTATGAGGATGGCGTGATTCCTACCTATTCTTTCCCCAAAAATGTAGTAAGTACTTATATTTCTGACGGCAATGGAAAAATCAAGTACGATGTGGATCGTGGACTTGATGTTGCTATAGGGGAGTATGCTCCGGGACGGGCTATTGTAGTCGATAAACAGACCTATCAAATTGGCGGTTTCTACTATCCAGGCAGTGAATGGAAAAGTAAAAATAGAAATCCTGCGTCTACGTACATGAAGGACCCGAATTACCTGAAACCAATTTGCAAATGTAATGATTGCGGATGGTTTGATGTTACTGGAGAAAATATTGAATCCTGTCCTTTTTGTGGTAGTCATAATTTGCAGAGGGATTCTAGAGAAATGCTCAGGCCCTGGGGATTTGCACCTAAAGATGGAAAGGCCATAGCAGAAGCGCAGCTGCGTGAAGAATATTCGCATGTGCAGCAGCCTTTGTATTCCACATTGCCTCCTTCCGATGAAATGATGCGAGTACCCAATACCAAGCATATTAGAATGGCAAAACGGACAAATCAATCCATAATTATGATTAACCGGGGCCCTGCAGGAAGAGGGTTTATGGTTTGCGAGGATTGCGGAGCTGCCATGCCTGGGGACGATGCGAAGGTACTTAAGAATGTATCAGCACCATATCATAGATACAAAAAATGCTCTCACCCTAATACAAAAAATGTGAACATTGGCTATGACTTCGTAACGGATATGCTGGTTCTTGAATTTGCATTGGATGACGAAAAGATTAATACTAAAAATATTTGGGGTAGAAACAACCCTTGGCTTGGAAGAGCGGCACAATCTGTTGCTGAAGCACTAAGGCTGGTGGCATGTAAAGAGCTGGATATTGAGTTTACAGAGTTGGTCACCGGGTACCGAGTACGGAAAAATACTAGGGGAACCTTTGTGGATATTTATCTCTATGACAGTTTATCTAGTGGGGCTGGTTATGCGGTAGGTATTGCGGATTCAGTTACCAAACTGCTAAAAGATGCGAAAAGTCTTCTAGCTGGATGTGATTGTGAAACGGCATGCAATAAATGCTTGAAGCACTATCGAAATCAGCATATCCATGGTATGCTTGATCGGCATTGCGCACTTCAGCTTTTAGAGTGGGGGTGCTCAGGGCATTTGGCAAGTCCTATTTCAGTTGATAAGCAGACAGTGTATTTGAAGCCGATTATTGGAATTTTGAGCAAAAAAGGCTGTTCCATATCAAAAGATGGTAAGCGGATTGTTGCTCAAATGAATGAAAACACTAAGCAGGTCATTGTTTATCCTGCTATGTTGGCAGAACCCCATAATCGAGATATTATATATGTTAGCGATGCACTTCTAAAATATGCAAAACCGTTGGTCTTAGAGAAAATTATTGATAGCTTTTGAGAAAGATAAACCAGGATAGCAAAAGGCTGGGACTCATGTGTTCCAGCCTTTTTATTTCATATAATTTCTAAAAACTTTTTCTACCATCAACCTGTCCCTGCCATGTGTTATGACCATCATAAGGGGAAAGGCACAGTTTCTGATTTCATCTGTTTCATAGAGCGAAAGCGGAACAGGGAGGGGCAGGGACTTGCCCGGGATTCCGTATTTCCTCAGTCCTTACTGGAGGGGGTCCATCCGGGCGGGAGGCTGGCTTTGGAGCCCAGGGCGGTGACGGGGGAGTTGTATCCTTCGGTACCGGCGCCGGGGCGGCCGGTGGGGTAGTAGACGATGCGGGAGGGATCTTCCCGGTCCACAGAGTAAATGTGGTCGGTGTCTTTTTTCTGCTGGTCTGCCAGGGCGAAGGGGCGGTTCAGGGGCAGTTTGTAGCGGGCCATTTCTGTTTTCCTTGTCTGTTTCAGCAGCCATTCGTAGCAGGCCGGTGTGCCGTGGCCGTAGAACCAGGCGGACATATGGCTGACGCTGCCGGTGAGGACGGCTTGGTAGATGCCTGTTTTATTAGGCCTTGCGGTGAGGCGGCGGATGGATGCGTTCCGTTTGCTGGCAGTGGTGGTGCTGTCGAGGAGGAGTTCTTCCCGGGGGATAGTTACACCGGCGAGGTCCTGATAGAGTACCCGGTATTCCGTATTTTCCTGGGCCGTATTGAGGTAGAGGATGTTGTCGTCGGATACAATGTAGAGCCAGTTGTTGTAGTTCACCGGATTTCCGTGGCTGTCTTTCTGCCATACGATGGTGCCGTCGGCAGGCATGTTGTAATAGGCGGTGCCGTTGAAGGGGTAGTCTTTGTTGAAGTTGTTGCCCCATTTGCAGCTCATGGGCAGGAGGGCGGCGAAATAGTTGTCTCGCTGGGCTGCCATGGCCATGATGGTCATGCCGCCCATGGACTGGCCGCTGCCGTAGATGCGGTCGGGATCTATGTGGTACTGGCGGGTGAGGTGGTCCATGAGCTGCCAGATGGCAGGTTCGGCGCAGCTCAGGGTCCAGTTGTCCCTGGCCATGCGGAGCTCATAGTGGGGATGGGCTTCGTCCATGGCGTAAAATTCGGGAATGGCGGGGCATACTACGATGACGCCGTCCAGGCCGTTTTTTCTGGCGAGGTTCTGGAAATCTTCAGAAGCGTAGTTGGAGGCGGCCTGGGATTCGGTGAGGGTGAGGCGGGGGTCGGCGCTCATGGAGCCGGCGTCATGAATGTGCAGGAGAAGGCCATAGGTTTTATGGGGGTCATAGTCTTTTGGCACGTAGAGGGCGTAGGGCAGGTCCAGGTCCCAGTATTGGCCATTAGCTTCGTCGAAGCATTGGACGGCATGGAAGGCGGTGCCGTTTTCCAGTGTATGGAGCTGGTATCCTTCGATGCCCCGGATATGGTAGGAGCCTTCTTTGGCGTAGTTGTAATACTCCGGCGCCCTGGGTTTTCCGGTCTGGGGGTCATAGCCTACGTAGGTTTCTTTCGTGTAGTTGGTGATGGCTTCATCGGATGGGAGGATGATGCCCTTTTCCGCCCGGATGGCTTTCTTCTGGGTTACGCCGGCGTACATGGTAATGGCGTAGGACCGGGGGAACCGTCCGGTCTGGTAGTCCGTATTCACTTCGATGATGACGTAGGAGCCCGAGGAGGTGCCGCCTTTGGCGTCCATTTCCGGCTTGTCATTGACATAGACTTTTTTGATTTGACCGGGGTCTTTTCCCTGGGTCAGGTCTTCTTGGCGAAGGGTGGTGCCGTAATCATCAATGGAGTAGGTGTCTGTATCCACCGATGAAGCAGGAATGGCCCGGTCGTAGGACAGAATGACGGCCTGCAGCTTGGAACCGTCGGTATCCACAAATCCGGCGGCCTCCATGTGTTTCACTGCGTCTTTGGCAGTGGTCACAAAAGAAAGGGCGCCTGCACTTTGAACGGCAGATGCAGCAGCATTTGATGCATACACCCCGGCAGGCGCGGATACCATGGCCAGCGAGACGGCGGCCAGTAAGGAAAGAAGGATTCTGTTTTTACGTTTCATGAAAATGCCCCTATCTGACATGAACAGGCTATGCGGCGGCATAGCTTTGCTTTTTGAAATGAAATAAAAAATCACGCTTCCTTCATGCATGTATCTTAGATTCTCCACAAACCAAAATACAGAAAGGTGGTACGTGATACAGTTATTATACATCAAAGGGGCTGAAGTTTAAAGGTGACGGAAGATATTGACTTTGAGAAAGTTTATTGGGGGCGCGCCCTGTAGGCGCGGTCGGGATCGGGACCGGGATCGGGACCTGGGAGCCCCGCCGTCCACTGTCATCCTGAGCAGAGCGAAGGATCTCGGCAAAAATCGCAAGTGATTCAAATGTCGGTAAATACCAGTCGGCGGGGCGGCGCTTTCCTGTATTCCCGAAGGTTGACATGCCCTTACGGGCGTGAGGGTTGAGCCAGCCGCCGGGCCTTTGGCCCTGGGCTGCCGGGGTTCTGTCCGGGACCGGCTGACGCCTCCCGGACGGGTTGAGGGCTCTCGCCCTCGGGAGGTATATAGTATCGCTGCGCTGGCGAGGTACGGCGCCAAAGGCGCCATTTTTTATGCCGCCTTTGGCGGCGAAAATCATACAACCGCCCTGCGGGCGTCGGAAATGCATCCCCCTTTGGTGGCTGGCGCCACCAAAGGGGGGGGGAAAAGCCACCGGAGGTGGCTGATTACCGTAGTGCTTATCATGTCATATGACACTGAAAGTAAATCCGTAACGCTGACTTTATAAGCATTGCCCGAAGGGCAATCCGCAACCCTCGGCCCGAAGGACCGTCAAACTTAAGAACCCTTGGGCCCGAAAGGGCCCATCAATCCTAAGAACCTTTCCCTTCACAACCCTTCTACACAACCCGCCGCCAACAGGCGGCCACAACCCTCGGGGCGAAGCCCCGTCAACCCTCATGTGCGCATTCTGCATAGAATGCGCAAGTCAGCCGAAGTTGGCCCTTAGCCTGCCCATAAAAGGGCCTTCCTATTGTCGGCTGACCGTTCGCAGGGCGTGTCAAATCCCTTTGAACCCTCTGACTCTTTATCATATAATATGTACAAGAGCTATGGATGAGGCACTGTTTTCGTGTAAGGAGATTTTAATTTTTCTACCCTATTGAAAAAACGGTGCTGTTTCTATATGATTATAGAGATAACTATTTTGATGTTATGAATTAGGAGGCCGGCATGAGCGCGATTTCACTACAAGGTCGTTCGGTTCTCGCCTTAGCTGATTTTTCAGCGGAGGAGATTGAACGGATCCTTCAAGTAGCAGCACAGATGAAAAAGATTGTTTTGTCTGACAACAAGAAGAGAGATTTCCTCAAAGGGAAATCCATGGTGACAGTGTTTTCCGAAGCATCTACCAGAACACGCAGTTCTTTCGAGCTTGCCGGTAAATATTTGGGAGCCGATGTGATCAATATTACAAAGAGCGGCAGCTCGATGACGAAAGGTGAAAGCATGCGAGATACATTGCTTACCGTTTCCGCAATGGGAGTGGATGCAGTGATTATTCGTGATTCGTCAGAGGGTGCCGCTCTTTTTGCATCCAAAGTGATGAGCCCGAAGGTGAAGGTGCCGGTGGTGCTGAATGCCGGTGACGGGGCCCATGCCCATCCCAGCCAGGCGCTTTTGGAGCTCTTTACGCTGAAGGAGGCGGGGAAGAATATCAAGGGCATGAAATATGTGATTATCGGAGATATTCTTCATTCCCGGGTGGCCCGGAGCGATATCGTGGGATTTACGAAGCTGGGTGCCGAGGTGCATCTGGTGGGACCCCGTACGCTGGTGCCGAAGGAGCTGGAAGCTATGGGATGCATTGTGGATGATGATCTGGAAACGGCGCTGAAGGATGCGGATGCTATCAATATTCTCCGTATCCAGCTGGAAAGGGCGGCTGCCGGTTTCATTCCCACTACCCGCGAGTATGCCCGTCTCTTTGGCATCAATAAGAAGCGGCTGGCTCTGTGCAAGCCGGATGTGGTGGTGATTCACCCCGGTCCCATGAACAGGGGCATCGAAATCGGTTATGATGTGGCTTATGATGAGAAGTCCTGGATCCAGGAGGAAGTGCGCAACGGCGTGGCTGTGCGTATGGCTCTGGAGTATTTGACACTGACGGAGGGGAAAGACATTGATGCTCTTAATTAAAAACGGAACCATTGTAAATCCCGCAGAAAAGCAGCATGAAGTGGGAGATATCCTCGTAGAGAATGGAAAGATTCAGAAAATAGCAAAGGAAATCCCCGTCCCGGAAAGTGATGTGGAAGTGTTTGACGCTAAGGGCCTGGTGGTGGCGCCGGGACTCATTGATATGCATGTGCATCTCCGCGAACCGGGGCAGGAAGCGAAGGAAGATATCCATACAGGCACTGAGGCGGCTGCTGCCGGCGGCATCACCCGGGTGGCGACCATGGCCAATACGAAGCCTGTCATCGATAATTCTGCCGTTCTCCGGGACGTGCAGAAGCGGGCTCAGGACGTGGGCGTGGTAAAGGTAAGCGTTATCGGTTCCATTTCCAAAAATCTGGAAGGAAAGCAGCTCTCTGAAATGGGGGATATGGCAGCCGACGGGGCTGTGGCTTTCTCCGATGACGGCCATTATGTGGAAAATGCCAATTTCATGCGCCGGGCCATGGAGTATGCAGATATGCTCCATAAAATGGTGATTGACCACGCCGAGGACATGACCATGTGCGGCGGCGGTTTCATGAATGAAGGCAAAGTGTCCTATGCCATGGGCGTCACCGGACGGCCGGCAGCAGGGGAGAATATTGCAGTAGCCCGGGATCTGCTCCTTTCCGAGCTTACGGGCTGCCATATTCATATCGCCCATGTGTCCAGCAAAAAGGCGGTGGACCTCATCAGGGAAGCGAAGAGGAAGGGCGTGAACTGCTCTACGGAAGTGACGGCCCAGCATCTCTATTTCACCGATGCATGGCTGAAGGACTATGATACGGCTTTCAAGATGGCTCCCCCTATCCGCAGCGAAGAGGACCGGCAGGCGCTCATCGAAGGGCTGCGGGACGGCACCATCGATGCCATCATGACGGACCATGCGCCTCACTGCAATGAGGAAAAGAATGTGCCTTTCAACTGCGCGCCCAACGGCATTGCGGGGCTGGAAACGTCTCTGGCTTCCACGCTGACCGTGCTTTATCACCAGCAGGGCTTTACGCTGGACCGCATTGTGGAGCTCATGAGCGTGAACCCTGCCAGGCTTCTGGGCGTGGAAGGCGGCGTGCTGAGGGAAGGCGCTCCTGCAGATATTACTGTATTTGATCCGGAGAAGGAGTGGACGGTGCATGGGGAAGACCTCTACACCAAGTCTCTCTTTACTCCCTATGAAAATATTTCCCTGAAAGGAAAGGCAGTCCTCACCGTGGTAGATGGGGAAGTGGTTATGAAAGAAGGAAAGGTGCTCAAATGAAAGGCCTCTTGATTTTGGAAAACGGCGCCCGTTTCGAAGGGGACCTTCTGGGAACGGTGGAAGGTCTGGGAGAACTGGTTTTCAATACGGGCATGACAGGATACCAGGAATGTTTCACAGATCCCTCCTATGAAGGGCAGATCCTGACCCTGACTTATCCATTAATCGGCAACTACGGCGCCAACGACCTGTTCATGCAGAACAGGAAACCCGCCGCTGCCGGCTATGTGCTGGACCAGATTGCAGACCATCCCAGCAACTGGGAATGCAAAGAAAAGATTACTGATTTCATCGAAAGATACCATGTGCCCTGCCTGTACAATGTGGACACCCGGGCGGTGACCCGCATGGTCCGCACCCAGGGTGTCATGAAGGCCATCATCGTCAGCGCCGAGAGAAGCGAGGAATTCATCCAGGCCGAGCTGGCCAAGCCTCTCCACCGGGACCAGGTGGAACGGGTGACTACGGCCTACCCCTATACTTATGGAAATGGGAAATACCAGGTATCCCTTCTGGACTGCGGTCTCAAGAAGAATATCCTGGTGAGCCTGGCAGCCAATGACTGCACGGTCCACGTATTTCCTGCCCATACATCGGCTGAAGAGCTGCTGGCAGGCAATCCCGACGGCATCTTCCTCTCTCCCGGACCGGGGGATCCCAAGGATGTGCCCTATGTGGTGGATACGGTGAAGAAGCTCATCGGCAAGCGCCCCATTTTCGGCATCTGCCTGGGCATCCAGATGCTGGCCACCGCTCTTGGGGGCCACACCTTCAAGCTGCCCTTCGGCCATCGCGGCTCCAACCATCCGGTGAAGGATCTGCGCACCGGAAGGGTGTACATTACCAGCCAGAACCACGGCTACGCCATTTCCGATGAAGGCCTTCCGGACTCCATCGTAGTGACTCACCGCAGCGTGAACGACGGTACCATCGAAGGCATCCGCCACAAGACCCTGCCTATCCAGGCCGTGCAGTACCATCCGGAAGCATCTCCGGGACCGAAGGATAATTTCTATCTCTTTGCTGAATTTACCAAGGCCATGGAGGAATTTAAAAAATGATTAATAAAGACGTGAAGAAAGTCCTTGTCATCGGTTCCGGCCCCATCGTCATCGGCCAGGCAGCGGAATTTGACTACGCCGGCACCCAGGCCTGCCGCTCCCTTCGGGAAGAAGGGGTGGAAGTGGTCCTGGTAAACAGCAATCCTTCCACCATTATGACGGACGTGGACATTGCTGACCGGGTCTACATCGAACCGATTACCCTGCCTTTTGTGACGGAAGTCATTAAGAAAGAAAGACCGGATGCCCTGCTGGCTACCCTGGGCGGCCAGGTGGGCCTCAACATGGCAGTGCAGCTCTCCGAAGCAGGAGTGCTGGAAAAATACAACGTGAAGCTTCTGGGCTCCTCCCTCCATGCCATCAAACATGCGGAGGACCGGGAACTTTTCAAGGAAGCCATGGAAGAAATCCATCAGCCCGTACCGGAATCGGAAATTTTTGAAGAACTGGAACCGGCCGTGGCTTTTGCAGATAAAATCGGCTACCCTGTCATCATCCGCCCCGCCTACACCCTGGGCGGCACCGGCGGCGGCATTGCCCATGACCGGTATGAAATGGAAGAAATCGCCAACCGCGGCATCAAGCTGTCTCCTATCAACCAGATTCTGGTGGAACGGTCCATTGCAGGCTGGAAGGAAGTGGAGTTTGAAGTCATGCGGGACAGCGCCGACAACTGCATCATTGTCTGCGCCATGGAAAACATTGACCCCGTAGGCGTCCACACCGGCGACTCCATCGTAGTGGCCCCCACCCAGACTTTGACTGACGGCCAGTACCAGATGCTCCGCACCGCTTCCATCAATATCATCCGCTACCTCCAGATCGAAGGGGGATGCAACGTGCAGTACGGCCTGGATACCAAGACGAACCAGTACTATGTGATCGAGGTCAATCCCCGCGTGAGTCGTTCCTCCGCCCTGGCATCCAAAGCCACCGGCTATCCTATCGCCAAAGTGGCAGCCAAGGTAGCCCTGGGCATGCACCTGGATGAAATCACCAATGCCATTACCGGCAATACGAAGGCCTGCTTCGAACCGTCCATCGACTATGTGGTCTGCAAATTCCCCCGCTGGCCTTTCGAAAAATTCACCCTGGCGGACCGGGAAATCGGCACCCAGATGAAGGCCACCGGCGAAGTGATGGCCCTGGACCGCACTCTGGAAGGGGCGCTCCTCAAGGCCCTCCGGTCCCTGGAAGTGGGAGAGGGGTATCTGCACCTCAAGAAACTGGACAGCCAGTCCCTCTATGATATCCGCTGCCTTTTGAAGCGCATCGACAATGAAAGAATCTTCGTGGTGGCCGAAGCCCTCCGCCGCGGCATCGAGCCGGAAGAAATCAACCGCATTACCCGCATCGACCTCTTCTTCATCTATAAAATCCAGAATATCATCAAAATGGAAAGACGCCTCTTGAAGGAAGGCCTCACCGAAGAGACCCTGAAAGCGGCCAAACGGATCCAGATGCCTGATGAAGCCATCGCCCACTTTGCAGAAGTGACGGTCAAGGAAGTGGAAAATTTCAAAAAGAAACTGGCTTTCCACCCCGATTTCAAAATGGTAGATACCTGCGCCGCTGAATTTGAAGCCCACACTCCGTACTACTATTCCACCTACGGCGCCGAAGATGAAGTGAAACCCCAGGGCAAAGGCTCTGTAGTCGTCTTCGGCTCCGGCCCCATCCGCATCGGCCAGGGCATCGAATTCGACTACTGCTCCGTCCATGCCTCCTGGGCTTTGAAAAAGGCAGGAAAGAAATCCATCGTTATCAACAACAACCCGGAAACCGTATCCACCGACTTTGATACCTCCGACTCCCTCTATTTCGAACCCCTCACAGAGCAGGACGTGATGGAAGTCATTGAAAAGGAAAAACCGGAAGGCGTGATCTGCCAGTTCGGCGGCCAGACCGCCATCAACCTGGCCACCCCCATGGCCAAGAGAGGCATCCGCATCATCGGCTCCTCCAATGAATCCATCGATATGGCAGAAGACAGAGAACGGTTCGACACCCTCTGCGGCCAGCTGGGCATCCCCCGTCCGAAGGGCTGCCTGGTGGAAAGCGTGGAAGAAGCCATGCAGAAAACGGCAGAGCTGGAATACCCCCTCATCGTACGCCCCAGCTACGTATTGGGCGGCCGGGCCATGCAGATCGTCTATGACCAGGCAGAGCTTCGCCAGTACCTGAAAGAAGCGGTGGTGGCATCCCATGAACACCCCGTCCTCATCGACCAGTACATGGTGGGCCGTGAAGTGGAAATCGACGCCATCTCCGACGGCGTGGACGTATGCATCCCGGGCATCATGGAACAGATCGAACGCTCCGGCGTCCACTCCGGCGATTCCATTGCCGTGTACCCGCCTCAGCACCTGTCTCCTGAAGTCATCGACACCCTGACGAAATACACGAAAGACATTGCCTGCGCCATGAACGTCAAAGGCCTGGTAAACATCCAGTTCATCGTGGTAGGCGGCAAAGTCTACGTCATCGAGGTGAACCCCCGGGCCAGCCGTACCGTGCCCTTCATGAGCAAGATTACCGGCATCAACATGGTGGAATACGCCACCCGCGTGGCCCTGGGCGAACCGCTCCATACCCTGGGCCTGCCCCTGGGACTGGTACCGCCGAAAAACTATGTGGCCATCAAGGCACCGGTCTTCTCCTTCTCCAAACTGGGACTGGTAGAAATCAAGCTGGGACCGGAAATGAAATCCACCGGTGAAGTCATGGGTATCGGCCACACCTACCAGGAAGCCCTCTACAAAGCCGTAGTGGCAGCCAATCTCATGGTTCCCGCCGGCGCCAATGTGCTCATCACCGTCAGCGACCGGGATAAACCGGAAACCGCGGAACTGGCAAAAGGCTTCGTAGACCTGGGCTACCACCTCATCTGCACCTCCGGCACCGGTTCCTATTTCCAGAGCCTCGGCATCCCCGTGGAAATCATCAAGAAGATCCATGAAAAAGGGGAAAACTGCGAAAAGTATCTGAAATCGGGCAAAGTGGATATGGTGCTGAATACCATTTCCTACGGCAGCCAGATTGAGCAGGAAGGATATGACCTGCGCCGCATTGCGGTGGAACTGGCCATCCCCTGCATTACCTCCCTGGATACGGCCAAGGAAGTGCTCCGCGTCATGGCCTCCACCGGCGGCGCCGAACACCATGTAGAAGCCATCCAGGACTATGTGAAGGAGTAATACCATGTCAGGTTTTGTAGAAAAAGGAATCATCCGGGTCCATAACCATGTGGGCCCTGATATCTGGCTCATGCAGATCGAACTGCCCCGCATCGCCAAAGAAGCGAAACCGGGCCAGTTCATCCATGTGAAAGTGAACGACCCCCGCTATATCCTGCGCCGTCCCATTTCCATCGCCGGCACCGATGCAGGCAGGGGCATCGTGGAAATCATCTACCGCATTGTGGGAAAAGGGACAGAAGCCATGTCCCATCTGAAAGCGGGGGACACCCTGGACTGCCTGGGACCCCTGGGCACCTCCTTTGATATGGACAGGGACCATATCGTAGGCATCGGCGGCGGCGTAGGCATCGCCCCCATCCTCTTCATGGCAAGGGCCTCCCGAGAAGGCCAGATGACCGTAGTCATCGGTGGCAGAAATAAGGAAGAAGTCTTCTGGAAAGACCTTTTCCCGAAGAAAATACGGCAGATCATCGTCACCACCGACGACGGCTCCTACGGCATCAAGGGCTTCTCCGTGTCCGTGCTGCCCAAACTCTTCGCTGAAGAAAAAGTGGACGAAGCCTGCGTCTGCGGACCCGGCATCATGATGAGAACCGCTGCCCAAATGGCAAAAGAAGCCGGCGTTTTCTGCGAAGTTTCCATGGAAAGACGCATGGGCTGCGGCATCGGCACCTGCCTTGGCTGCGTATGCGACAGGAAAGACGGCAAAGGCCACTACAAAGTCTGCGCCGACGGTCCTGTATTCAATGCAGAGGAGGTGGTCTTATGAGCAGCCTTACCGTAAACTATCTGGGCATCCCCATGGCCAGCCCCGTCATCGGCGCCTCCGGCACCGTAGGTTATGGATTGGAACTTCATGACTACATCGATATGAAAAAAATCGGCGCCCTCTCCGGCAAAGGCCTGGCGCCTACCCCCTGGAAAGGAAACGAAGGCGTCCGCGTGGCCGAAACCACCTCGGGCATGCTGAACTGCATCGGCCTTGAAAACCCCGGCGCCCCCTGGTTCATCGAACACTACCTGCCGGAAGTCAGGAAACTTCCTACCGTCTTCATCGCCAACATGGTGGGAAAGAGCGTGGAAGAATACGCCGAATGCGCCAGAATGCTCACAGTCCCCGGCATTTCCGCCCTGGAAGTGAACATTTCCTGCCCTAACGTCAAAGAAGGCGGCGCCGCCTTCGGCACCGACCCCGCCCAGGCAGCTGCCGTCACCAGAGCCGTCAAGGACGCCACCACCCTGCCGGTGATCGTGAAGCTGTCACCAAACGTCACCGACATCGTCTCCATTGCCAAAGCCGTGGAAGACGCAGGAGCTGACAGCATCTCCCTCATCAACACACTCCTTGGCATCGCCATCGACACCCGCACCCGCCGCCCCATCCTGGGCAACATCACCGGCGGCCTCTCCGGCCCCGCCATCAAACCCGTGGCCCTCCGCATGGCATGGCAGACAGCCAAAGCCGTACACATCCCCGTCTGCGGCCTGGGCGGCATCATGACCGGCGAAGACGCCATCGAATTCATGATGGCCGGTGCCAGCACCGTGCAGGTAGGCACCGCCAACCTGGCCGACCCCACAGCCATGGAACGCATCGTGAACGAAATGGACGAATGGTGCGATAAAAATAACGTAAAAGACATCAACGAAATCGTGGGAACACTGAAAGACTGATAGACTGAAAGACTGAAAAAAGCAGCGGCCAGGCCGCTGCTTTTTTGATGTGACATTCCTTCACACTTGCCTCCCCCATCTATGGGGGAGGGGGACCGCGTAAGCGGCGGAAGGGGCCTTTTATGGACACGCCCCTTTGGGGCGTGAGGGTTCTAAAGTTTGACGGGGCTGTGGCCCCGAGGGTTCTTAAGTTTGACAGCGGCTATGCCGCTGAGGGTTGTGGTGGGGCGCCTCTCAATTATAGAAGGCGCCCTCTTATGATAAAACCTTCACAACCGCCCTGCGGGCGAGGAAATGCATCCCCCCTTTGGTGGCTGGCGCCACCACCTTCCCCCACTTCGTGGTGGGACTATAAAGCTCCGTTATGCTGTGAGCGACTTATGAAAGGAATGCTTCGCGGTGTTTTATTCTGCCCCCTGCAAAGGGGGAAGTCCGGCGCAGCCCGGATAGGGGGTGGCGAGCGCAGCGAGCCAATCAGCAGAATGCTAATCAAGCCCTATGACACAGAAAGCCAATCCCGTAACGTTCTTGCGTCCCCTTTA
>ERZ1023848.148-NODE-148-length-29099-cov-14.195738_pt1 | contig 29099 bp, 28 predicted proteins | sample MGYA00380385_ERZ1023848 | MGnify/ENA primary metagenome ERZ1023848 (study PRJEB33179, sample SAMN07449069) | human gut metagenome | biome: Human-gut; feature: Human associated habitat; material: Faeces | host: Homo sapiens | place: India:Kasaragod | collected...
ACACCATATGAGGTCTATTTCTCAAAGGTGTTGCACTTAGCTTGACAATTCGCCTAGTAAACGTTTAGCGTTCAGTTTTCTGGATAGTATTGCAGGATTTGGGATTGTTTCTTCCTGCTATTTTTTTTACAATGAAGATAAGTCAGATATATCGGAATCTTAGCATATTACTTCATCGCCGCGTGGTATCGCACAGTCACGCAAACAGTCACGCAAGAGGAGAGGAAGGAAGGGTATCCTATGAGTGTGGCAATCAACATCGACCAGGTCATCAAGCGCTACGGCAAGCTGACCATCATCCCGGGGCTGACGGAGCACATCCGGAACGGGGAATTCTTCACCTTGCTCGGCCCCTCCGGCTGCGGCAAGACGACGCTTTTGCGCATGATCGCGGGCTTCAACACGATCGAGGGGGGCAAGATCCGCTTCAATGACCAGGTCATCAACGACATTCCGGCGCACAAGCGCAACATCGGCATGGTCTTCCAGAGCTATGCAATCTTCCCGCACATGACGGTGCGCGAGAACGTCGAGTACGGCCTCAAGCTGCGCAAGATGCCGAAGGCGGAGATGAAGGAGAAGGTCGACAAGATCCTCGATGTCGTGCAGATCACGGAGTACCAGGACCGGCTGCCGGAGCGCCTGTCAGGCGGCTAGCAGCAGCGCGTGGCCCTGGCGCGCGCCATCGTCATTCATCCGAGCGTGCTGCTCATGGACGAGCCGCTCTCGAACCTCGACGCCAAGCTGCGCGTGGAGATGCGCTCGGCCATTCGCGAGGTGCAGAAGCAGGTCGGCATCACGACGGTCTACGTCACGCACGATCAGGAGGAGGCGCTCTCCATCTCGGACCGCATCGCCGTCATGAAGAAGGGGGAGATCCAGCAGACGGCAAGGCCGCACACGGTCTACACGCGCCCCTACAACATCTTCGTCTCGACCTTCATCGGCCACTCAAATCTCTTCCGCGGCAGACTGCAGGAGGCGAAAGACGGCCTCAAGGCTGTGTTCGCCGATGGCTATGAGATGCCGCTCACGACGCTCGGCGCGGAGGCGAGCCCCGGCATGGAGGTCATCATCTCCGTGCGCCCGGAGGAGTTCTCCATCCAGCCGGAGGGGAAGGGCGTGCGCTGCCGCGTCCACAGCAAAGTCTTCCTCGGCAAGTACATCAATTATGGCTTGGAATTCCCCGAGGAGATGCTGGTCCCGGGACAGCCGTCCATCGAGTTCAGCCAGGATCTCGGCCATGCCGAGCACATGCTCGAAGTGGGGGACCCGGTGACATTGCGGCCCAACCCCATGAAGGTCAACATCTTTTCGGCAGATGGCAGTCACAGCCTGATGGAAGGTGTGGTGCAGAATGAATAGGAAATTCCACTGGGACTTCTGGGCGGGCGTCACCGTGCTCTCCATCGCGGTCTTTGCCCTATTCCTCATCTACCCGCTGTTCTCGCTCTTCGTCAGCGCGTTCCAGGACCCAGAGACAGGTGCCTGGAGCATGCAGAACTTCGTGCACTTCTTCGAGCGCAAGTACTACTACCAGTCGATGATCAACAGCTTCTCCGTCACGACGTGCGTGACGATTCTCGCCGTCATCATCGGCACGATTGTCGCTTACTTCATGACGCTCTACAAGATCAAGTTCAAGAGCGCCGTCGAAATCTGCATCGTCATCTCGCTGCTCTCGCCGCCGTTCATCGGCGCCTATTCCTGGATTCTCATCGGCGGCCGCAACGGCTACGTTACGCGCTTCCTCGCGCAATACGGCATCGACTTCCCATCCATCTACGGCTTTGCGGGCATCCTGCTCGTGTTGACGCTGAAGCTCTACCCGTTCATCTACCTCTACGTGGCCGGTGCGATGAAGAACATCGACTCGGCGCTCATCGAGGCGGCGGAGAGCCTCGGCTGCAGCGGCATCCGCAAGGTCGTGACCATCATCGTGCCGTTGATTACGCCGACAATCCTCGCCGGTGCCCTGATGGTCTTCATGAATGCGATGGCAGACTTCGGCACGCCGATGCTCATCGGCGAGGGCTACAACGTCATGCCGGTCATGATCTACTCGGAATTCATCAACGAGGTCGGCGACCAGGCGAACTTCGCCGCGGCGATGGCCGCCCTGATGGTCCTGATCACTTCGACGATCTTCATGCTGCAGAAGTACGTCGTCAACCGCAAGTCCTTCACGATGAGCTCCCTGCGGCCGCTGCCGGTCGGCGAGCTCCACGGCCTGCGCAAGGTCATCGTGCACCTCTTCATCTACACGCTCGTCGCGCTATCGATGATCCCGCAGCTCGTCGTCATCTACACTTCGTTCCTCAAGACGAGCGGCTCGATCTTCGTCGACGGCTACTCGCTCGACAGCTACAGGACCATCTTCGACAGCCTCGGCACGGCCATCTCGAATACATATCTCTTCAGCACAACGGCGATGATTGCCATCATCTTCCTCGGCATGACGATCGCTTACCTGACGACGCGCAAGAAGAGCTGGCTCACGGAGATCATCGACACGCTCTCGATGTTCCCGTACATCATCCCGGGCTCGGTCCTCGGCATCACCTTGCTCTTGGCGTTCAACGATGAGCCGCTCTTGCTCTCGGGCACGGCTGCCATCATCATCATCTCGCTGATCATCCGGCGCCTGCCGTACACCCTGCGTTCGAGCTCAGCCATCCTCTATCAGTTGAGCCCGAGCATGGAGGAGGCGTCCATTAGCCTCGGTGCCTCGCCCTTAAAGACCTTCTTCAAGATCACGGCGGTCATGATGCTGCCTGGCGTCATGAGCGGCGCCATCATCTCGTGGATCACGGCCATCAATGAGCTCTCGAGCTCCATCATCCTGTTCACGGGCGCGACGAAGACGATGTCGGTCGCCATCTACACCGAGGTCATCCGCGCGAGCTACGGCACGGCCGCCGCGCTCTCGACCATCTTGACACTGACGACCATCATGGCCATGGTCATCTTCTTCAAGGTGTCGGGCCGCAGGGATGTCACGCTTTGAGGCAGCGTGCAGTTTGTCGTATGCAGTTCAATCATCATGGAATTTCATTCATAAAAAAGGAGGGTAATCTCATGAAACTCAAGAAGGTCATCGCGACTCTGTTAGGTGCAGCCATGCTGACGGTCAGCATCGCCGGCTGTGGCGGCGGCAGCAAGCAGGCCAGCACGAGCGGCTCGGCCGGTTCGGCCGGTTCGGGCAGTGACGAGAACACGCTCGTCGTCTACTGTCTGCATCCGCTCTCGTTCATCAACCCGCTCGTGGAGGAATTCGAGAAAGAGAGTGGCATCAAGGTGGAGGTCGTCGCCGCTGGCACGGGCGAGCTCTTGAAGCGCGTCGAGTCGGAGAAGGCCAACCCGCTCGGCGATATCTTCTGGGGCGGCTCGCTCTCGACGATGAAGCCGAAAGCTGCTCTCTTTGAGCCCTACAAGTCCGTCAACGAAGACCACATCCAGCCGGCCTTCAAGAACACGGAAGGCTCGATGACGCGCTTCACGGATATCCCGAGCGTCATCATGATCAACACGGACCTCATCGGCGATACCAAGGTTGAGGGCTACGAAGACCTGCTGAACCCGGCGCTCAAGGGCAAGATCGCCATGGCGGACCCGTCGAAATCTTCGTCGGCCTATGAGCACCTCATCAACATGCTCTACGCGATGGGCAACGGCAATCCGGACAACGGCTGGGATTACGTCACGAAGTTCTGCAAGAATCTGGACGGCAAACTGCTCTCCGGCTCTTCGGCGGTCTACAAGGGCGTCGCGGATGGCGAGTACGTCGTGGGCTGCACCTTTGAAGAGGGCGGCGCGAAGTACGTTGCCGATGGCGCACCCGTCAAGCTCGTCTACATGAAGGAAGGCGTCATCTCGAAGCCAGATGGCATCTACATCATCAAGAACGCGAAACACATGGAGAACGCCAAGAAGTTCATCGACTTCGTCACGAGTAAGGAAGCGCAGACCCTGATCACGCAGAAGCTGCATCGCCGCAGCGTCCGCGATGACGTGCCGGCACCGGCAGGCCTTGAGGAGAAGTCGGAAATCCACATCATCCAAGATGACGAGCAGGTCGTCAACCAGAACAAGAAGGCATGGCTCGATAAGTTCAAGGACATCTTCACGAGCGTGCAGTGATACGCCTTTGGGCAGCAAGAGAGTCCTCCGGTCCCGGCCGGAGGATTCTTTTTGCCTGTTTTTCTGCTATACTATTAGGTGTTGCGATAGCGAGGATTGGAGGTGAGGGGATGCGGACCATACAGGATGAGGTCAGGCGGTCGCTGACGAAATACGCCCTGCTGCCGGTGCTGTTTCTTGCCTTGGTCGGCTTTGCCTTGGTCGGTGCAAGCTGGCAGCATTACGTGGTAGGGCTTAGCGAGGAGCGGCGCGCGGTGGCGGCGGAAGTCATCGAGACGGAAATCGCAGATTATGAGGCGCGTGCCGCGTATGTGGCAGAGCTCGGCCTGCATCCCGCTGACCTGCGCGCATCGAGGAAGGCACGCGCAGACCTTTACGCCTACCTCTATCACGAGGTCAATATCACGCACGACGGGACGGCGTTCTTCCTGCTCGACGGCAATCAGACCGTCCTGAGCAATACCGACGGCCTGCCACCGTATCTTCTGCCAATCGGCTCGTCGTGGGGCATACTGCGGCGGCTGTCACGGAATCCGCACCATCCTGGCGCTGAATTTGTCCTGCGGCCCGACGGCCTGCAGGACCTCGCCATCGGGCAGGCCATCGTATCGGAGGCGGGGGCAGTCGAGGGATACATTCTCTTCGTGATCCCCGCGGAACACCTGCGCCGCAACATCAGCTCGCCGCATCTCGACTTCGTGCTCGAGGACTCGTTTGGCAACGTCTGCCTGCAGGCCGGTGGCGATTATGCCGACCGGCTGCACAAGCTGGCACAGGAATTCCACGTCAGCAGGCACAGGCTCGTGCAACGCCATCAGGACTACTATTATGTGACGGCGCAGCCGCTCGTAAAGGGCGACTTCCGCCTCTACACGGTCATGCCGGTGACGGATCTCCTGCAGCGCTATGCGCTCGGCATCCTGATCGTGCTGGCAGTGCTCGTCCTCTTCATCCCCATCCTGCTCGTCAGCATCCGGCGCGAGAGCAGGGCCCGCGTGCAGGCCATAGCCGTCGAGGAGGAGCGCGCGATGGCCATGTCGGAGGTGCGGCGCCTCGAGAGCCAGTTCAACCCGCACTTTCTGTTCAACACGCTCGAGAACATCAAGTTCATGGTGCGTCTCGATCCGGAGGCGGCACAGCGCATGCTCATGGATCTCTCGAAGCTCCTGCGCTACAGCATCAAGGGGCGGGAGCGCCTCGTCGACCTCGCCGAGGACCTCGCCTACACGCACAGCTACATCGAGATCCAGAAGTACCGCTTTGGCAAGCGTCTCGCCTATGAGGAGGAGATACCGGAGGAGGTCCTCGACTGCCGCGTGCCGCGCCTGATTGTGCAGCCGGTCATCGAGAACACCATCCGCTATGGCGCCTCCGCCGACGGGGCCATCCGCGTGCAGGTACGGGCAGCTCGCGAGGCCGGCATGCTCGTCCTGCAGGTGCAGGACCGCGGGCCGGGGCTGCCGCCAGAGCGGCTGTGGGAACTCCGGCAGATGCTCGCGGAGGGGGCAGACCCTTCCGTGCACACGGGCATCTACAACATCCACCGCCGCCTGCAGCTCATGTACGGCGATGGATACGGACTGACACTGGAATGTCCGGCAGAGGGCGGCACGCTCGTCCGCCTGACTCTGCCGTGGGAGAAGGGGGAATACGATGCTGAAAGTCGTGATCGTAGAGGATGAGGACATCATACGCAAGGGTCTCGTCTGCACAGTGGACTGGCAGAGCATGGGCGCCTGCGTCGTCGGCGAGGCGGCCGACGGCGAGCAGGGGCTTCAGGTTGTTCGGGAGCAGCAGCCGGACGTCGTGCTGACGGATATCCGCATGCCGCGCATCTCGGGGCTCGCGATGGCCGAGGCCTTGCAACAGTCGGGCAGCCGCGCCGCCATCGTCTTCCTGACGAGCTATGCGGACTTTGCCTACGCACAGGAGGCCCTGCGCCTCGGCGCTGCCGACTACCTGCTAAAGCCCGTCGAGGAAGAAGAGCTGCGCGCGGTGTTGCAGAAGCTCGCGCGGACAGAGGGCGAGAAGGGGCAACCGGAGACGAGCAATCTGCCGGAACTCGTGGACTGGCTCGGCCTCCTGCAACAGGATGGTCTCAATCCCTATGTCCGCGATGTTCTCGGGCTCATCGTCGCGCACTACAGGGAGCGCCTGAGTGTCGAGCAGACGGCCGATGCGCTCGGCATCTCCGCGAGCTACCTATCGCGCAAGCTCAAGGAAAAGACGGGCCATACCTTCAACTCGCTCGTGACGCGCTACCGCCTGCAGCAGAGCCTCGCGCTGCTGCGCGAAGGGCGGCTGCGCGTCTACGAGGTGGCCGAGCAGGTGGGCTTCAGCGACTACAAGAATTTCGCACAGGTCTTCCGCAAGTACCTCGCAATGACACCCTCGCAGTTTATGCAGGGCCTGTGATGCATGAGCTAAACGACAAGAAAGAGAGAATCCCATGAAAGAGAAACCATATGAATCCTATACGATCATCAGTGACCTCGACGGCACGATCATCCCGCACGGAGGCTGCGTGTCGGAGGCGAACAAGCGGGCAATCGCTGCGTTCATCGAGGGCGGCGGCCACTTTGGCATCGCGACGGGGCGCACGCCGGAAGCAGCGGCGGGCTATCTCACGGACGTCGCCATCACGGCGCCGAGCATCTTCTTCAACGGCTCGATGCTCTACGATTGGCAGGCTGAGAAAGTGCTCGTGACAAAGCCACTGACAGCAGAGGGCGCGCCGGACCTCTGGCCACGCTTTGCCGCAAGATGCCTTGAGCTCTTCCCAGAGGCCTGCATCGAGGTCTACACGCAGGAGGATTGCCACATCATCAGCGACCCGAAGAATGATGACCCGCGCCTGCCACATGAGCATTACCGCTACTGCCACAGCGACCTCGCGGAGGTGGCCGATGTCAGCAGGACGCCGTGGCTCAAGTTCTTCGCCTGTGCCGATCCTGCAGACCTGCGCGCACTCGAGCAGGAAACAGAGGTGTTCGGCACGGCGGCCTGCTCGCATCACTTTTACTCGGAGGCGAATTACCACGAGTTTGTCGCCAAGGGCGTCTCGAAGGGCTCGATGCTCGCAGAGGTCCGCAAGCTGCCGGAATTCGCGGGGACCCGCATCATCGCATTAGGCGACTACCTAAACGACCGGGAGCTCTTGGAGGCCGCGGATATCGGCATCGCCTCGGGCAATGCGCACGAAGAACTCAAGGCCCTTGCTGATTTCACGGGCTGCCGCGCCGAAGAGGACCTGATTGTCTGGCTGCTCGCGCACTTCGCCGACATCACGGCTCCTCATTAAGGATAAGAGACAACAAAAATCCGCTACCTGCTAACAGATGCGGATGGAAATAAAGGGCAAAACCTCCTATAATAAGACTAAACGAATGTGAACACGATAGTCTGATTTTAGGAGGTTTTTTCTATGGGCATCTCTTTTGCGGCGGCGACTCAGCAATTCCATCTCTACAACGATAGGATCAGTTACGTCATGAAGGTCCTGCGCGACGGCCATCTCGGCCAGCTCTACTTCGGCGCACGCCTGCCGGAAGACCGCGATTACGGGCATTTTGTCCACACGGATTACTACCGCCCGACGACGGCCTACGTTTTTGACAATGAGTACGGCTTCTCGCGCGAGCATCTGCGTCAGGAGTACCCATCGTACGGCACTACGGACTTCCGTGAGGGCGCAGTGGAGCTCGCGCAGCCGGACGGCAGCCACATTACGGACTTCTGCTACGTTTCGCACGAGGTCGTCGCGGGCAAGCCGAAGCTGCCGGGGCTGCCGGCCACGTATGTGGAGGCGGACGATGAGGCGGACACGCTCCTCGTGCGGCTGCGCGATGAGAAGACGGGTGTCGAGCTCGTGCTTTCGTACACGATCTTCCGCGACTTCGATGCGATTGCCCGCAATGCCTATTTCATCAACAAGGGCAGTGAGACCGTGGCGCTCACGCGCGCGATGAGCCTCGCCATTGACCTTCCCGATGCGGACTACGACTTCGTGCAGTTCTCGGGCTGGTGGGGCCGCGAGCGCCAGAAGAGCGTCACGCACCTGCGCCCGGGTATCCAGTCCATCGGCAGCCTGCGCGGCCAGTCCGGCCATGTCCACAACCCGTTCTTCATCCTCAAGCGCCCGCAGGCAGACGAGCAGCAGGGCGAGGCCATCGGCTTCTCGCTCGTCTACAGCGGCAACTTCCTCGCGCAGGCGGAGGTCGACACCTTCGATGTCACGCGCGTGACGATGGGCATCCATCCGCAGGAGTTCCGTTGGCAGCTCGCGCCGTCGGATTCGTTCCAGACGCCGGAGGCCGTCATGGTCTGGTCGGACCACGGCCTCAACGGCATGAGCCAGAACTTCCACAAGATCTACCGCACGCGCCTGGCGCGCGGTGTCTGGCGCGACAAGGTGCGCCCCATCCTCATCAACAATTGGGAGGCCACGTACTTCGATTTCGATGAGGAGAAGCTCGTGCGCATCGCCAAGACGGCGCACGATGTCGGCGTCGAGCTCTTCGTCCTCGACGATGGCTGGTTCTCCACGCGCTGCGGTGAGACGAGTGGCCTTGGCGACTGGTGGCCGAACACCGACCGCCTGCCGAACGGCATCACGGGCCTTGCGGAGCGCATCAATGCGCTCGGCATGAAGTTCGGCCTCTGGGTCGAGCTCGAGATGGTCAACAAGGACAGTGAGCTTTACCGCGCTCATCCCGACTGGATCCTGCACACGGAGGGCCGCCATGCTTCGCATGGCCGCAAGCAGTATGTGCTCGACTTTTCGCGCCCGGAAGTCGTCGATTACATCCACGACTCCATCTACAAGGTCCTGAGCACGGCGAAAATCGACTACATCAAGTGGGACATGAATCGCAGCATCACGGAGTGCGGCTCGGCTGGCTGGGGTCCGGAACATCAGGGCGAGATCTTCCACCGCTACATCCTCGGCGTCTACAGCCTCTACGAGCGCCTGACGCATGAGTTCCCGAACATCCTGTTCGAGTCCTGCGCTTCGGGCGGCGGCCGCTTCGACCCGGGCATGTTCTACTATGCGCCGCAGTGCTGGACGAGCGACGACTCTGACGGCGGCGAGCGACTGCGCATCCAGTACGGTACGAGCTACGCTTACCCCGTGTCGTTCATGGGATCGCACGTCTCGATCGCGCCGAACCATCAGGTCTTCCGCGAGACGAGCCTCAAGCTGCGCGGCGATGTCGCGTACTTTGGCACGTTCGGCTATGAGCTCGACTTCGGCAAGCTCTCGGCCAAGGAGCTCGATGAGGTCCGCGAGCAAATCTCTTTCATGAAGAAGTACCGCAAGCTGATCCAGCAGGGGACGTTCTACCGCCTCAAGGACCCGTTCACGGGCAACGTCGCGGCTTGGATGGTCGTCTCGGACGACCGCCGTCAGGCCATCGTCGGCTACTACAAGATGCTCGCGCATCCCTGCACGCCGTACACCTGGATGAAGCTTGCCGGCCTCGACGAGGCGGCTGCCTACAAGGTCCGCATCGATGACCATGAAGAGATGGGCGTCTTCACGGGCGCCGAGCTCATGCGCGCCGGCCTCGATACGACGGACTTTTCGGCTGGCGAGCAGAGCCATGAAGAAGGCAAGCACTGCACCGACTTCTGGTCGCGTCTCTTCGTTCTTGAGGCAGAGTGAGGATTCAATCTGTCAACAAATTTCCGTGAACACCTAACAGATGAGGATGGAAATGTACCGTCAGAACGACTACAATATCAAATAGTTCGTGGAGAACCCACAGACGAAATGAGATTGAAGACGGATTTGTTCCTCTAAGGTATAGAGGGAAGAGGAGAGAAAACATGAAGCGAGAGATGAGACGCAAGCTTATGGCAGTCGGCGGCGTCATGATCTGCGGCGCGAGCGTCGGCATATTCCAGAAAATCGCGCTTGGCACAGACCCGTTCACGTGCTTTGTCACGGGCATTGCCAACGTGTTCGGTTCGACGTACAGCACCTGGTACGTGATCCTGACGGGCATCATGCTCGTGGGCGTCGCTGCGCTCCACCGCCATTACATCGGCTTTGCGACACTCATCAATCTGTTCTTGACGGGCGTGGCAGCTGATGCGATGCACGGGCTGCTGGACCTTTTGCTGCCGGACCCGACCTTTGGCACGCGCTGCCTGCTCATGGCTTTCAATGTCTTGCTCATGAGCCTTGGCGCTTCGCTCTACTACGTGGCGAATCTTGGTGTCTCAGCCTATGATGCTGTCGCCCTGATGGCATCAGAGTGCTACCATATCGCATCGTTCCGCGTCTGCCGCGTCACGACAGATGTCTGCTGCGTGGCCGTCGGCTTCTTCCTCGCGGCGGATGTCGGCCTCGGCACGGTCATCACGGCCTTCTTCATGGGGCCTGTCGTGCAGTGGTTCACTGAGCATCTGGCCTTGCCGCTGCTCAATGGCCGCACGCCCCGCAAACAGGTTGTGCCACGCGAAGCTTGAACTTCCTTGATCTCTATGATAAAAAAGTCCTGACGACGATGTCAGGACTTTTTTGTATGCTTTTTGACAGTTGCTTCAGCTGGTGCAGGCGGTTCTGTAGCCTGCAGGTAGGAGCTCTGCTGCTGCCTGCGGTAAGCAGTGGGCGTCATGCCGACCTTGCGCAGGAAGGCGCGCTGGAAGGAGTCGCTCTTGGCGTAGCCGCATGAGCAGGCAATCGATTCGACGGAGAAGGTCGTCGTCTCGAGCAGGTGCTGCGCTTTGGTGAGGCGGCAGTTCTGGATGTACTCGTGGGGCGAGCAGTGCAGGTAGCGCTTGAAGAGCGTCGTCACATAGCTGCGGTTGAGATTCATGTAGTCGGCGAGCTCCTGTACGGTGAACGGTTCCTCGAGGTGGGTGCGGATGAAGTTTGTCATATGCGTGATGTAGGCGTTGTTGTCGGCGGGCGGCAGCAGGTCGCGCTGTGCCTCGGCGAGCACGGAGAGGAACTGCAGCAGGAGGCCGAGGCGGTAGTAGCGGCCGGACAGCGTGAAGCTGTTGTGCGCGAGCATGTCCTGCACATAGGCGGCGAGCTTTGCGCCCTGCTCCTTGGTGCAGGTGTAGATGGGTCCCTCCTGGCTGAGTCCGAGCGAGGCGATGATCTCCGGCGCGCGGCTGCCGTTGAAGGCCACCCAGATGTAGGTCCAGGGCTCATCCGCATCGCTTTCATATGTCGTCTGGTAGCCCGGCTCGATCAGGAAGCCCTGTCCTGCGTGTAGGTGGTATGTGTGCTGATTGGCCTGGAACGTTCCCTTGCCTGCGAGGATGAAGTGGATCAGGTAGTAGGAGCGCACGGCCGGCCCGTAGCGGTGGCCGGGCCCCGTGACCGAATGGCCGAATGTCGTCAGGAAGAGATTGCTCTCCTCTGCCGGTGGCACATTGATGGACTGCATGTCTTCCATAGGATTCCTCCTGTTCTCATGATGCATCTATTATATCATGTTTTTCCCATGTCCCGTCAGTCTGTTCGCCCGGTTTTTCGTGATGCAGATGAGGCATGAGGCCACCCGCTGCGGACAAAAGGAATAATTTTTTTGCAGAACCTGTTGACATTTGCGGATGGCGGTTGTATGATTGTAAACAATCTACCAAGAACTCATAACGGTATACAAAATGCTTGAAAGGGGACGAACTTATGCAGTTTTTAGAGAAACTCAGTAATTTCATATCGAAGTACATGGCGGTCTTCGTCATTCTCGTAGCTGTCATCGCACTGTTCCAGCCGTGGACGTTCAAGTGGGCGGCGCCGAACATCGCAATCCTGCTCGGCATCGTCATGTTCGGCATGGGCACGACGCTGCGCCTGCGCGACTTCCGCCTGGTCTTCCAGCGCCCGAAGGATGTCTTCGTCGGCGCTCTGGCCCAGTTCACGATCATGCCGGGCCTTGCCTGGCTGCTTGCCAAGGGCTTTGGCCTGCCGCCAGAGCTTGCCGCAGGCGTTATCCTCGTCGGCACCTGCCCGGGCGGCACGTCGTCGAACGTCATGACGTACCTGGCACGCGGTGATGTCGCGCTGTCTGTCTCGATGACAATGACGACGACGATCCTCGCACCGGTCGTCACGCCGCTCCTGACTTGGTGGCTCGCGGGTGCCTGGGTTGATATCTCGCTTTCGGCCATGATGATGTCGATCGTCAAGGTCGTCATCGTGCCGATTGTCGGCGGCATCCTCGTCAACTCGCTGTTCGGCAATGTCGTACAGAAGTACGTCAAGCTCCTGCCGCTGATCTCCGTAGTGGCCATCGTCCTGATCGTCGGCGGCGTCGTCGCCGTCAGCTCGCAGCGCATCATGGAGACGGGCGCCCTGATCATGCTCGTCGTCATGCTCCACAACCTGCTCGGCTATGCGCTCGGCTTTGGCATCGCCAAGGCGCTCCGCATGGATATCGCCAAGGCCAAGGCCATCTCCATCGAAGTCGGCATGCAGAACTCCGGCCTCGCTACTTCCCTCGCCATGATGCACTTTGGCGCAGCAGCAGCCATCCCGGGTGCCATCTTCAGCGTATGGCACAACATCTCGGGCTCGCTCGCCGCGAACTACCTCGCCAGCCGCATGACGAAGGAGAAGGAAGAAGAACCGGCAACGGAAGCCTGATCACCACCATTTACACCCCTGTTATCCTAAAACCCATAAATTCACCGAAGTCAAAAGGGACTCCCATGACGCCGCAACTGCCACGCGCGCATGGGAGCTCTTTTTTTGTGGAAATGCATCATGTTATAATGAAAAGAATGTGTTGGAAAGAAGAAAGGGAAGGGATTCACGATGAAGAAACACATCTACATCCTCGCGACGGGCGGCACGATTGCCGGCAAAGCTGCATCGGAGGCGGCGACGACGGGCTACGAGGCGGGAGCCATCGGCATCGCGGACTTACTTGCTGCCGTGCCGGAGATCCGCCGTTATGTGGACGTGGAAGGCGAGCAGATCGCCGCCATCGACAGCAAGGACATGACCTCGGGGATCTGGCTGCGGCTCGCCGCGCGCTGCAAGGAACTGCTCGCGCGCGAGGACGTCGACGGCGTCGTCATCACGCACGGCACGGACACGATGGAGGAGACGGCGTATTTCCTGCATCTGACGGTTCACAGCGCGAAGCCGATCGTGCTGACAGGAGCCATGCGCCCTGCGACGGCACTGAGTGCCGACGGCCCGATGAACCTCCTGCAGGCCGTGCGCGTCGCCGCCGCCGATGAGGCTGTCGGCCAAGGTGTCCTCATCGTCCTCGATGGCACAATCGAGAGCGCCCGCGATGCCGTCAAGATGCACACGACAGCGCTCGGTACTTTCCAGTCGCCCGAGGTCGGCGCGCTCGGCAGCGTGCACGATGGGGAGCCCGTCTTCTACCGGAGCCCCCTGCGGCGCCACACAACGCGCAGCGCGTTCTCCGTCGAGGGCGTCCCCGAACTGCCGCGCGTGGTTGTTCTCTACGCGCATGCTGACGACGATGGCTTCCTCGTCGAAGCGGCTGTGCAGGCGGGCTGCCGGGGCATCGTCTACGCGGGCATGGGCAATGGCAGCATCCCCGCGCGCGCAGAGGCGGCACTCGCCAGGGCCGTTGCAGAGGGCGTCGTCGTCGTGCGCAGCACGCGCAGCGCAGCGGGCCGCGTCACGCGCGCCGAGGCATCGTACGAGACGAATGGCTTCATCGCGAGCGACACGCTGAATCCAGCGAAAGCGCGCGTGCTGCTGCAGCTCACCCTGTTGCAGACTGATGACACTGCGGCCATCCGCAAGATGTTCAAGATTTATTGATTGGATTGATACGATAGATAAGATAGATAGGAGCATGCATATGATTGATGAACACGAATGGCGCAGTGTCCTGCAGGTCGCCAAGGACGGGACCTTCTCGGCTGCGGCCAAGCACCTCTACATCTCGCAGCCGTCACTCTCGCAGTGCATCAAGAAGGTCGAGACGGAGCTCGGCGTGCGTTTGTTCGACCGGAGCCAGACGCCGCTCGCGCTGACGACGGCCGGCGAGATCTACGTGCGCCAGGCTAAGGAGATCCTGCGCATCCGTCAGGCGCTCGTGCAGGAGGTCGCCGATCTCTCCGAATTGCGCACGGGCAGCCTGACGATCGGCAGCTCGCGCACGCGTTCGGCTTGTTTCCTCATCGACCCGCTCGTCGCCTTCCACCGCCAATATCCGGGTATCCAGCTGGCCATCAAAGAGGCGCCCGTGCGGACGCTCGAGGAGTACGCTGCTGCCGGAACCGTTGACTTCGCCCTGCTCTATGACAGCTCGCTGCGCGCGGACTTTGATTCGGTGGAGCTCTGCCGCGAGCGCACGATGCTGGCCCTGCCGAAGTCGCATCCGCTGGCCAGGGCTTATGCCGAGGACGATGTGCAGGGCTTCCCGCGCATCTCATTTGCCGCGATGGACGGCGAGCCTTTCATCCGGCTGCAGCCGCGGCGACAGATGGCGGAGGTCTACGACAAGCTCTGCAAGATTTCCGGTGCCGAGCCGCATGTGATCTTTGAGGCGAACAGCATCATCGAGGCGTCGGAGCTCTGTGCGGCCGGCCTCGGCGCGACGCTCGTGACCGACATGCTCGTGCAAAGCTGGCGCTGGAAGGAGCAGGCTTTCTTCTTTGAGTTCGAGGAAGAGGTGGAGGAGCGCCATCTGATGGCCGTCTACAGCCGGCAGCGCCAGCTCTCGCTCGCCGCGCAGCGCTTCATCGACTTCCTGCTGCATGACTGATGGACTGATGCTGAGCTGTACCCTTCCCTATAGGTTTCTTGAATAAGGACTATAAGCAGAATGTATTTTCTCGATAGCTGTGTTTAATGTTAGAATAGGAATGTCCAATAAATACAAGGAATCATCCATCGTAAATCAGAATGAACAAGAGATATGCTCGTTGAGCATCTGATCATCATGGGAATCGAAATCGGGAGGGGACAGCAATGTCAAGGGAAATTTCGCGTCGTACCTTCATCAAGGGCGCAGCGGCAGCCGGTGTCGTCCTGGCAGCGGGATCGTACTTCACCTGGAATGGCCGGAATATACCAGAGAAAGTCCAGCGCGGCGACGTCACGTACGACGTGCTGATCATCGGCAGCGGCGGTGCCGGCATGCGCGCCGCACTCGCAGCCGCGGAGAACAAGGACCTCAAGGTTGCCGTGCTGACGAAGCTCGTGCCGACGCGCTCGGCATCGACGATGGCGCAAGGCGGCATGAACGGCGTCACGGGCGTCACGGACCCGAACGACAGCTTCGAGTCGCATGCCTTCGATACAATCAAGGGCGGCGACTACCTCTGCGACCAGGACGCTGTCGAGTACTTCGTCGAGCGCGCTGGCAAGAACATTTACGAGATGGACTACATGGGCTACCCCTACAACCGTCAGGCTGACGGGCACTTCCACCAGCGCAAGATGGGCGGCCATGCCCATGCGCGCGCTGCTTACTTCGAGGACCGCGCCGGCCACGCGATGGTCCACACGCTCTTCGAGCAGTGCCTCGCGCACGACATCGACTTCATCTCTGAGTGCCAGATGCTCGAGATCTCGATGGCGGGCGAGAAGAAGGACAAGCTTGCGGGCGTCATCGCCATGGACATGCGCAGCGGTAACATCATCGGCATTCCGGCAAAGACGATTATCATCGCGACGGGCGGCTACGGCCGCGCCTACTGGGTCCGCACGTCGAACCCCTACAGCTCGACGGGCGACGGCATCGTCGCCGGCATGAACGTCGGCATTCCGTTCAAGGACCCCGAGATGGTCCAGTTCCATCCGACGGGCCTCTCCGTCAACGGCGTCTTGCTCTCCGAGTCGAGCCGCGCCGAGGGCGCATTGCTCATCAACAAGGACGGCGAGCGCTTCATGCAGAAGTACGCGCCAGAGAAGATGGAGCTCGCGACGCGCGATATCGTCGCCCGCGCCATCGCGACGGAGATCGAGCAGGGCCGCGGCATCGGCGAGGGCATTACCGCGGGCGTCTACCTCGACTTCACGAAGATCCCGCCCGAGCGCATCCACGAGCGTCTCGGCCAGGTGGCCGACCTCTCACTGCGCTTCGCCGGCGTCGACATCACGAAGGAACCCGTCCTCATCAGTCCGACCTGCCACTACTCGATGGGCGGCCTCGAGATGGCGGACTTCCATACGGGCGAGACGCGCGTGCCGGGCATCTACACGGCCGGCGAGTGTAGCTGCGTCTCGGTCCACGGCGCCAACCGCCTCGGTGCGAACTCCCTCTCGGAGGTCCTCGTCTTCGGCCATACGGCCGGTGACGGCGCGGCGGCCTACGCCAAGGCGCACCAGTACGAGGGCAGTCAGGATCAGCTGACGAAAGATAGCAAGAAGTGGCTCGATTCCTTCGAGGAGGTCACTTCGCGCCCGCACGACGGCAACCGCACGGTGCCGGAGATCCGCGACGACATGGTCAAGACGATGTGGTTCAAGGCTGGCGTCTTCCGCAATGGCCCGGACCTCGAGGCGGCTGCCAAGGAGCTCTCGGTCCTTGAGGACCAGTACAAGAATTGCTACGTCGGCGATACGTCGCACGTCTACAACACGGCCTACGAGCAGTATGTCGAGCTCGGCAACCTGCTGCAGATCTCGCAGGCCATCGTCCAGGGCGCCATTGCCCGCAAGGAGAGCCGCGGTGCGCACACGCGCCGCGATTACCCGAAGCGCGATGACCAGAACTTCCTCAAGCACACGCTCGTCTTCAAGGAGGACGGCAAGTACCGCTTCGAATACAAGGATGTCGTCGTCACGAAATATGAGCCGAAGGAAAGGAAGTATTGATCATGGCTACACTGAGAATCCATCGCTTCGTAGAAGGGCGCAAGTGGATGCAGGACTACAAGGTTGAGGTCACGAAGGGCATGACGGTCCTCGAGGCCCTGATCAGCATCAAGGAGCATCAGGACCCTTCGCTTTCCTTTACGTGCTCCTGCCGCTCGAGCATCTGCGGCGCCTGCGCCGTGCGCGTCAACGGCAACGCTGAGCTCTCGTGCGAGAAGCTCGTCTCTGACCTCATCGCGCGTTACCAGACCGAGATCTTGACGATCGAGCCGCTCGGCAACTTCCGCGTCATCCGCGACCTCATCGTCGACTGGGACCCGAAGTACGCGCGCATCAAGAAGGTCAAGCCCGTCGTGCACCCGAAGGACGAGTTCAGCGCGGAGGATGGCTGCCGCCAGTCGCCGGCTGATTTTGACAAATACAAGAAATACGCCGGCTGCATCCTCTGCGGCTCGTGCGTCTCGGAATGCAACAAGAACACGCTGAACCAGAAAGACTTCCTCGACCCGTTCGCCTTCGTCAAGGCAGAGCGCATCACAGCGGACTCGCGTGACAAGGACCCTGAAGAGCACCTCAAGGCCGTCCTCGACGCCGGCCTCTGGCGCTGCTTCAACTGCCAGGAGTGCACGGCGAAGTGCCCGAAGCACCTCGACCCGGCCGGCGCCATCGAGAAGCTCAAGGCCGCGACCTTCAAGTACCACCTCGACGACAATGTCGGCGCGCGCCATGCGAAGGCCATCTACGATGACATCCAGGAGTCGGGCACACTCGACGAGTCGAAGCTCAACATCAAGTCGGAGGGCTTCTTCCTGGCCGGCTTGCGCGCCCCGATGGCCCTGCGCCTCATGCGCGTCGGCAAGATGAATCCCTTGGAGTCGCACCCGGTCAATCCGGAAGTCAAGACCGTCGCTGCCATCGTCAAAGCGGCAGAGAAAGAGGAGGAGTAAGCGATGAAATTTGCATTTTTCCCGGGCTGTGTCCTCAAGGGGGCCGCAGCTGAAGCCTATACCTCCATGCAGAAGGTATGCGATGCGCTCGGCATCGAGCTCGAGGAGATCCCGAACTGGACGTGCTGCGGTGCCTCGCATGCGCAGGGCGTCAACGACCTCGCGGCGCTCGCCGTCAATGCCCGCAACATCTCGATCGCCGAGAATATGGGCCTGCCAATCCTGACGGTCTGCAACACCTGCACGCTGCAGCTGCGCACGGCCAAGTACCGCCTCGACCACGACAAGGACCTCCGGGACAAGGTCAACGCCATCCTTAAGGAGGCAGGTCATCCGTACGAGTACAAGGGCACGAGCGAAATCACGCATTTCCTCTGGGTCCTCGACGATCATCCGGAGCTCTTCGAGGGTAAGGTCACGGACGCCCTGCAGGGCACGAAGATCGCTGCCTATTACGGCTGCCACATCCTGCGCCCGCAGGACATCATGCACCATGAGGACGGCAAGTACCCTGAGTCCCTCGAGCGCCTCGTCCGCCGCCTCGGTGGCACGCCGGTCTGGTTCGACGCGCACCGCAAGTGCTGCGGTTTCCACGCACAGCTCGCCGCCGAGCACGACGTGCTGACGGTGACAGGCCAGATCGTCGACAGCGCCGGCCGCGCCGGTGCCGACCTCATCGTCACGCCGTGTCCGCTCTGCCAGATGCAGCTCGACATGTACGAGCCGGAGGGACGCGACGCCGTTCAGTCGTCCGTCGAGATCCCCATCCTGCACCTGCAGCAGCTCATCGGCCTCGCGCTCGGCATGAGCAAGAAGGACGTCGGCTTCGACCGCCACGTCTCGGCTCAGGAAAAGCTCAGGATCGGCTGAAGCACATAAGACAACGTCACACATCAGACACATACCGACATACGCAAAAAGGCATGCCCTCATCTTGGGGGGCATGCCTTTTTGCGTGTGTCGGTATGATTATTTCTCGAGCAGCAGGCCGACGCGTTTCTTGACCTTCGTTAGTGTCTTGTTGGCGATGTAGGTGGCGTGCTCTGCACCTTTGCGCATTTCTTCCTCGAGGTAAGCGCGGTCTTCCATGAGGTGCGCGAAGTTCTCGCGGATCGGGCGCAGCTCGTCGGCCACGCTCTGGCCGACAGCGGCCTTGAAGTCGCCGTAGCCCTTGCCCGCAAACTCGGCTTCGATCTCTTCCATCGTCTTGCCCGTGATGGCCGAGTAGATCGTCATGAGGTTGCTGACGCCCGGCTTTGCCTCCGGGTCAAAGCGCACGCAGGCCTCGCTGTCCGTGACGGCGCTCTTGAACTTCTTGAGGATGGTCTTCTCATCGTCGAGGATGGAGATGGTGGCCTTCGGATTCGTGTCGGACTTGCTCATCTTGCTCGTCGGGTCCTGCAGGCTCATGACGCGTGCGCCGGCCTTCGGGAAGTAGCCTTCCGGCAGCTTGAAGACCTCGCCGTACGTGTGGTTGAAGCGCGTGGCGACGTCGCGCGTGAACTCGAGGTGCTGCGTCTGGTCGGCACCGACCGGCACGTAGTCGGCCTGATAGAGCAGGATGTCGCCGGCCATCAGGGCCGGGTAGGTGAAGAGGCCGGCATTGATGTTGTCTGGATGCTTGGCCGACTTATCTTTGAACTGCGTCATGCGCGAGAGCTCGCCGAACTGTGAGCAACAGTCCATGATCCAGCCCATCTCGGCATGGCACTTGTTGTGGCTCTGGACGAAGACGAGGCTCTTCTCCGGGTCGATGCCGCAGGCGAGCAGCAGCGCAAACGCCTCGCGCGTCTGCTGGCGGCGCTTCTGCGGGTCGATGTGGATCGTCATGGAGTGCAGGTCGGCGATGAAGTAGTAGCAGTTGTAGTCCTCCTGCATCTGCTTCCAGCTGCGGACGGCGCCGAGGTAGTTGCCGAGCGTAAAGACGCCCGTCGGCTGGATACCGGAGAGGATGATTTTCTTGTTGTTTTCCATGATGAAACTTCCTTTCTGCTGATCTGTCAGGAAAACAAAAATCCCTGACAGTATAAGAGATACTGTCAGGGACGAAATTTCTCGCGGTGCCACCCTGCTTCATGGACGAGCCATGCACTTAGCGGAGCACAGGCATGCTCCCGGCAACTGACGCGTGCCTTACGTCGCATCCTACTGCACTTAGCGTCTTGAAAACGCCAAGAGGTTCAGTGCGCCCTCAGCGACCCATTTGCCAGACTGCATGCCATCCGGATCCCAGCTCCCCGGACTCTCTGCGGACGCTCATCTGACGTTATCCTCGCTTCAACGGTTTCACATTGCCTATACCATACCACTGCGCGCAGCGTCTGTCAAGCATGCTCTGCGTGCCTCAGAACTGGTAGGCCTTCGGCACGGCACGGTAGCCCGTGTGCAGCAGCTCGTGGGCCTTGCCCTCACCTGGCTCGCCGAGGAAGTCGCGGTAGAGGACCTGCAATTCAGGATTCTCGTGTGACTTGCGGACGGGCAGGCTGCGGTCAATCTCGTAGAGCGCCTGCATGCGCTTCTTCTTGACGGCGTTCGTCGTGCCGATTGGCTGTCCGCCGCCGCCGATGCAGCCGCCGGGGCAGGCCATGACCTCGATGAAGTCATAAGGTGAGATGCCCTTGCGCACCTGCTCCATGAGGATCTCGGCGTTCTTGAGCGTGTGTGCGATTGCGATGTGCAGCGTGCGGCCGCCGAGTTCGAGCATGCACTCCTTGATGCCTTTGAAGCCGCGCACCTCCTGGAAGTCGAGGTGCTCGAGCGTCTTGCCCGTCAGCTTGTCGCAGACCGTGCGCAGGGCGGCCTCCATGACGCCGCCCGTCGTGCCGAAGATGGCGCCGGCGCCGGAGGCCGTGCCGAGCGGGCTGTCGAATTCCGTCTCAGGCAGCTGGCCAAAGGAGAGGCCGACGTACTTGATGAGCTTGATGAGCTCGCGCGTCGTCAGCACAATGTCGACGTCTGGACGCCCGTCGCGGCCGAGCTCTGGGCGGGCCGCCTCGAATTTTTTCGCTGTGCAGGGCATGACGGATACCGTCACGATGTCCTTGACGTCGATGCCGGCCACTTTGGGGTAGTACGTCTTGGCGACGGCGCCGAAGATGCTCATCGGTGACTTCGTCGACGAGAGGTGGGGTAGGCAGTCACTGTAGTGCTTCTCGACGTAGTAGACCCAGCCCGGGCAGCACGAGGTCATCATCGGCAGCACGCCGCCATGTTGCAGGCGGTCGAGGAACTCCGTGCCCTCCTCCATGATCGTGAGGTCCGCACCGAAGTTCGTGTCGAAGACTTTGTCGAAGCCGAGGAGATGCAGGGCCGTGACCATCTGTCCCGTGACGATGGCGCCCGGCTCCATGCCGAAGGCATCGCCCAGGGAGACGCGCACGGATGGCGCAACCTGCACGATGACGTGCTTCTTCGGGTCCTGCAGCGCGTCGAGGACCTTCTCAGTGTCGTCCTTCTCGACGAGCGCGCCCGTCGGGCAGACGAGGCTGCACTGGCCGCAGAGGATGCAGTCCGTTGTCTCCATCGGCTTGTTGTAGGCCGTCGTGACGACGATGTCGCTGCTGCGCCCCGCGTACGTCAGCGCCGCGATGCCCTGCACGTCCTTGCAGGCGCGGATGCAGCGGCCGCAGCGGATGCACTTCGACGGGTCGCGCACGATAGCCGGATTCGTCACGATGCGCGGCTCCTCCTTGCAGACGGACGGCAGCGAGGAGTGCTGGATGTTGAAGCGGCTGCAGAGGCGCTGCAGGTCGCAGTTCTGGTTGCGCGGGCAGGAGAGGCAGTCCTTGTGGTGGTTGGCGAGCATGAGCTGCAGGATGGGCACCTGCGTGTCGCGGACGATCTGCGTGTCCGTGTGTACCTCCATGCCCTCCCAGACCTCTGTCGAGCAGGCCGCGAGCAGGCGGCGCTTGCCGACGACCTCGACTGAGCAGAGGCGGCAGCGCGCCTTGATGCGCTGGTCTTCGTGGTAGCAGAGGTGTGGGATGTCGATGCCGAGCTTCTGCGCCGCCTGCATGATCTTCGTGCCCTTGGGCACGGCCAGTGGGATGTTGTTGATGGTCAGATGGACCATCTCTTGTTCTTGGTTTGTCATTTTCGTAGCTTCCGTACTCATGCGCGCGCTCCTCCAATATCAAAGAGATCCGGGAAAACCTTCATGGCGGACAGTAGTGAATTCTGTGCCGTTTCGCCGAGGCCGCAGAGCGAGGACATGCTCATGACGCGGGCAATCTTCATCATGATTGCGATGTCCTCGCGCGTGGCCGTCCCCGCCGCCATCTTGTCGAGGATGATCTTGATGTGGAGGTTGCCCTCGCGGCACGGCGTGCACTGGCCGCAGCTCTCCTCCCAGAAGAACTCCTGATTCATGCGCAGGAAGTCAAGCACGCTCGTGCGCTCATCGATGACGAGCATGCCGCCCGAGCCGACCATGACGCCGGCCGCGCGCAAGTCCTCGTAGGTGTACGGCGTGTCGAGGATGCTGTCGTCCGCAATCTTTCCCGAGGCGCCGCCAAACTGGATCAGCCGGATCTTGCGGTCGTGCTGGATGCCGCCGGCAAGCTCGTAGAGAATCTCGCGGACTGTCGTGCCAAACGGGATCTCAAAGACGCCCGGGTGGTTGACATTGCCCGCCACGCTGACGAGCTTCGTGCCGATTGACTCACCGCTGCCGCACGAGGCGTAGACGCCCTCCTCGTCGAGCAGCAGATGCGGCACGAGCGAGAGCGTCTCGACGTTGTTGAGGCAGGTCGGCCGCGCGAAGACGCCGCTGACCTTGATGAATGGCGGCTTCATGCGCGGGCGCCCCGCCTTGCCTTCAATCGAGCGGATCAGAGCCGTGCCCTCTCCGCAGACATAGGCACCGGCACCCGAGTAGAGGTGGATGTCGAAGTCGAAGCCGCGGCCGAGGATATTCGTGCCGAGGAAGCCGTAGTTCTTCGCCTGGCGGATGGCATTCAAGAGCAGCGGGCGGAAGCAGGCGTACTCCGCGCGCATGTAGATGAAGCCGTCCGAGGCGCCGACGACGTAAGCCGCGATGATCATGGCCTCGATGAGGTTGAACGGATCGTGACAGATGAGCTCGCGGTCCTTGAACGTCGTCGTCTCGCTCTCATCCGCATTGCAGATGACGACCTTGCGCTCGCCGCGGACCGCGCGGGCCTGCGACCACTTGCGGCCGAGCGGGTACTCCGCGCCGCCGCGCCCCTTGATCTTGACGGCCGTCAGGAGGTCTGTAATCTCCTCCGGGTCCATCATCACCGCCTTGCGCAGCGCTTCGAAACCGCCGACATTCATGTAAGACCCAATCGACGAAGTGTCGTACTTGCCGAAGTTCTTGGTCAGGAAATGTACTTGATTCATTTTGTATCCTCCTCCGGCTCAGGGCAAAGAGCGCAGCAGCGTCTCAATCTTTTCCTGCGTGTCGAGATGATCGTAGACATGGCCGTTGATGCGCACGGCCGGCGCGCGGTCGCAGGCTCCGATGCAGGTGACCTGCTCGAGCGTGAAGCGCCCGTCATACGTCGTCTCGCCGAGCTTGATGTCGAGCAGGCGCTCGAGCGTCGAGATCAGGCGGTGCGAATCGACGCGGTTGACACGGCAGGCCGGCGAGCAGCAGACCTGTATCGGGTATTTCGCGCGCGGTACTGGCGAGAGCTCGCTGTAGAATTTCAGGCAGTCGAAGATATTTGTCACGCGCATCTTGAGGCGGTCCGCGATGTAGTAGGCCGTCGGCTCCGGCACATAGTGGCGCTCATTGAGCGCCTGCACCTCGAGCAGGATGCCAACGATCTGCGTCGGATCGCAGTCGTGCGACTCGAGCACGAGGTCGATGCGCTCCTGTAATTCGCTCGGCAGAGGATATTCCTTCGTCAAGGCAGTCAGCATAATAACCCTCCTAGAAATAAAGGCAATACACAAATGACAGTATACAATGATAACACCCTTATTATAACGTAATCTTATGCAAAAATAAACGAAAACGTATCTTGGAACAGTAGCATGGCTTACAGTTTTGTGGTATAATGTACTTGCCCGAAGGTGTCTTTGTAAATAAGACCAACATTGTGGGGGGATTAATATGGCAATCAAGAACATTGAAATGGACCGTCGTGACAGTGCGAGCTATCGCAAGATGTTGAAACGAGGAGGTTTCCTTTCTGCAAGTTACTTGTCCGTCAGTGGCTTTGACGTCAACCAGCTCAAGAAACTGGCGAAACGCGGAGAGCTCGATGCCGTGCGCTGCGCAATCGGCAAATCCATCCGCTGGTACTACCGGGAACGGCAGGCCGAATCCGCTCACCTTCGTGGCTTGGCTTGAGCCAGGCCTGTGCCAGGAGGCACGCCCACCTCAGGCCAATTGAGGCAAAGACCGGTCATCCGGTCTATTTTTTTCTGCAAGATTTGCTTTTTGCTTTAGGAGGAAATTCTTTGACCTGGTTCACACTCATCATGATCGTCATGGTCGTCTCCATCATCGCCTGCCTGCTCTTCACGACGCGCTATCTCTTCTCCGGCAGAGCACTGCGATGGGCCCGCATCATCATGCTGCTGTTCAACGTCATCGGTATGGGCTGGTTCCTCGGACGCGCCATCATCTACCATCTCATATCGGGGCCGAGCCTCATCATCGAGACCGTCATCGTCGGCTTCATGACACAGCTTATCTGTACGGGATTTGTCCTTGTTGCCGTCACGATTCGCTTTTTCTGGCGCCGCATGATGGCCGTGCCTGTCGATGAGAGCCGCCGCCGCCTGCTGAGCCATGCCGCCGTCTATCCGGCAGTGGCCGCCGGCCTCAGTATCTACGGCGGCTTCTGGGAGCGTCAGGCGACCGTCGAGCGCGCCTACACGATTCCCGTCAAGGGACTCGGGGCAGGAGAGGGCTACCGCCTCGCGCAGATCAGCGACGTCCACCTCGGCAGCTTCTTTTCTGTCGCCGAGCTCGACGCACTGCTATACCGCATCGCCGCCCAAAAGCCCGACATGCTGACGGTCACTGGCGACCTCTTTGACGATGTGACGCAGAACGAAGAAGCCGCCAGGATTCTCGACAACTACGTCGATTCATTTCCCGATGGCATCTGGTTTGCCTTCGGCAATCATGAGCACTTTCGCGGCATCGATACCATCCGCAAATACCTCGCCAAAACGCGCGTCAATGTCCTCCGCAATGAGAATCGCAAAGTACCGGGCAAGAACCTCTATCTGCTCGGCGTCGACTACCCGATGGACCGGCCTCATTTCGAAGCACAGCGCAAGAATTATATGCAGCAGGCCATGAAGAATCTGCCCGCAGATGTACCCGCCATCCTGCTCGCTCATCACCCCGAATGCATCGACGATGGCGCCGCCAATAACGTCGCCCTGACCCTGACCGGCCACACTCACGGCAGCCAGTTCGGCATCCTCGGCCAGCCGCTCTTCCCCGTCTTCAAATACACCCGCGGCATCGTCAAGATCGGCGATTCCTACGGCTACGTCCACAGCGGCAACGGCAGCTGGTTTCCCTTCCGCCTCGGCTGCCCGCCGGAGATTGCTTATTTCACCTTGAAAAGTGCATAACAGAAAAGGCCAGCCTTTATAGAAGGTTGGCCTTTTCTGTTAGTGCAATAGATTTACGATTTAAGTGCAACAGTTTCTAGATACCTGCGTTAAAATAACACATAAATCTGCTATGGCGCATTTTTTCAGCAGATTTGTCTAATGATATCCAACCGGATTTATGCGATAATAAAGAAAACATTTACTTCTAGAATTTCTGGAAAGGAATGGTGTTCATGCGCAAGGTTCTTGTCGTAATCGATATGCAGAATGACTTCATTGATGGAGCACTGGGGACGAAGGAGGCGCAGGAGATGCTGCCGCGGCTGGAGGCGAAGCTGGCGCGGGAGGATGCGCTGTTGGTGTTCACGCAGGATACGCACGGTGCGGACTATCTTGAGACGCAGGAGGGGAAGAACCTGCCGGTGCCTCACTGCATCAAGCCGGAGAAGGGCTGGGAGATTGCGCCTTCGCTGAAGCCGTTTGTGGAGAAGGCATCGGCTGTGGTGGAGAAGCCGACGTTTGGCTCGCTGGAGCTGCCGAAGGTCATCGCGGGGCTGGAGCCGGACGCGATTGAGCTTGTCGGGCTCTGCACGGACATCTGCGTGATCGCGAATGCGATGATTCTCAAGGCGGCGTTCCCGGAGGTGCCGATATCCGTCGATGCTTCGTGCTGTGCGGGTGTGACGCCGGAGAGCCATGAGAATGCGCTGGAGGCGATGAAGATGTGCCAGGTCGCTATCCGTTGACAATGCAGGATGACGGCTGAGCAATTGAACAAATGAGTCAGTAAGATGGAGAGGAGCGAGCTATGATGTTTGATATCACGAAACAATTCTCTTTGGTGGGCAAGGTAGCACTGGTGACGGGGGCAGCTTATGGCATTGGCTATGCGATTGCGAAAGCTTATGCCGATGCGGGCGCGAAGATTGCGTTCAATTGCCGCAGCCAGGCGCATATGGACAAGGCGCTGGCAGACTACAAGAAGGATGGCATTGAGGCGCATGGCTACATCTGCGATGTCACGGATGAAGAGGCTGTCCGTGCGATGGCCGCGGATATCGAGCAGAAGCTTGGCACCATCGACATCCTCGTGAATAATGCGGGCATCATCAAGCGCATCCCAATGCTCGAGATGACGACGGAGGATTTCCGCAAGGTCATCGATATCGACCTGACGGCTGCGTTCATCGTCTCGAAGGCTGTGCTGCCCGGCATGCTGCGCAAGGGACATGGCAAGATTATCAATGTCTGCTCGATGCTCAGTGAGGTGGGGCGCGAGACGGTGGCGGCGTATACGGCGGCGAAAGGCGGCCTCAAGATGCTGACGAAGAACATCGCTTCGGAGTACGGCGACCGGAACATCCAGTGCAACGGCATCGGCCCGGGCTACATCGCGACGCCGCAGACGGCACCGTTGTGCACACCGGGTCATCCATTCCATGAATTCATCCTATCAAAAACACCGGCGCACCGCTGGGGCACGCCGGAAGATCTCATGGGTCCTGCCGTGTTCTTGGCATCGGACGCTTCTGATTTTGTCAATGGCCACATCCTCTATGTGGATGGTGGCATTCTCGCTTATCTGGGGCGCAACCCCAAGGGCTGATGCTCACCAGATGGCCAGGATGAGTCCGCCTGCCGCAATCATCGCGATGGCGCAGGCGTGGACGAGGCTGACTTTCTCGCCAAACAGGATGACGGCCAGGATGACGGTGAAGACGACGCTGAGCTTGTCGATCGGCGCGACTTTGGAGACGGGGCCGTACTTGAGTGCGAGGAAGTAGAAGAGCCACGAGGTCGCACCGGCGATGCCGCTCAGGGCGACGAAGAGCAGTCCTTTCTTGTCCTGCAGCACTCTGCCATGTGCGAGAAGTTGCCCTGCACGAAGACGACGCCAATCAGGAACACCGCCATGATAACGGCGCGCACGGCTGTCGCGACGTTGCTGTCAATGCTCTGCAGACCGACCTTGCCGAAGATGGAGACGAATGCCGCGCTGACAGCGGAGAGCAGTGCGTAGAAAAGCCATGGTTCCATATGGATCATCCTTTCTTGTTTTGAGAATTGTTATCTTAAAAGTATAATTCTTATATGAATTATGATACAATATCTGAGTGCAGATGGCAAGCGCAATTGTCGTTTGGCAAACGACCTATGGGCCTTCCTCCCGTGTTAGACTGAGGACAGTCTGATACGGGAGGTTTTGGTGATGAGAGAAGAGAGAAAAGAGCAGACGCTGAAGGTCAGCGGTCATGGCAAGGTGGAGCTGATGCCGGATGAGGTGGAGATCGTCTTTTTCCTGCAGCAGCAGGATAAGTCGTTCGTGAGGGCGCAGGAGAAAGTCAAGGCGAGGTCCGGGGAGCTTGAGAAGATGGTGGCGGACTTTGGCTTGCCGCGGACGGCACTGCAGACGCTGCGCTTTGAGACGGGCAAGGCGATGGAGCCGGGCTTCTTTCACGCGAAGATGAAGGGGTATCTCTGCAGCTGTGAGGCGAAGCTCGCGGAAAGCGTGGAGGAGATGCCATATGAGATCCGCTACCGCCTGCGCGATGAGCGCATCGAGCAGGCGAATCTCCTGGGGCTGGCAGCGGCCGATGCGCGGCGCAAGGCGGAGCAGCTGGCAGAAGGATTGGGCGCACGGCTGGGCGAGATTGCCCAGGTGGAGTATGAGCGGGCGCCGCACCGCGATTTCCCGTATTACGCGCTCTGTGAGGAAAGGAGCAGTGTCCGTTCGCGGTTCGCGGGCGTGATGGACATGATCATGCCATGGGAGGATGAGGATGTCGTGCATGGTGGTCGCCGCGGTAATGACGGCCCTGCGCGAAAGCATGAAGGCGCGCAGGGCAGCTATGTACCGCAGCCCGTGCGCTTGGAGGCAGAGGTAAAGGTGGAGTGGTACGTTGAACGAGGGATTTCACTTGCTGATTCGCGGTGATGCAGTGACGCTGGAACTGGGCGTCACCTGGTGGAAGGTCTTGGCTCTGGTAGTTGTAATTGTGGCAGTTGTCAAGCTCGTCCGCTATTATCGCAGGCGCAAGGCAGAGCGGTCGCCGCTGGAGAGTATCAGGGCGCATTTCCAGGACACGATGGACATGATCATGCCTTGGGAGGATGTCGAGGTCGAGGAAAGCATACAGGAGCAACGGCAGCAAGCGAAGTGCGTCGCGGAGGAGCGCCAACAGGACCTTCCCGATGAGCTCCTTGAAGAGCTCATGAAGCCGCGGGAGGATTTCCGCGCCTTGCTCTTCCGCTACCTCAATCGCTCGGGGCGCACGAATCCGGAAGTTTACCGCGCGGCGCAGATTGACCGCAAGCTGTTCTCGGCCATCTGCACGAAGCCGCATTACCAGCCGAGCCGCGGGACGGTGATACGGCTGGCACTCGCGCTGCAGCTGACGCTGCCGGAGGCGATGGAATTCATGGAGCGCGCGGGCTATGCGCTCTCCTCCGCGCGGCCGGGTGATCTGGTGGTGACGTACTACATCAGCCGCGGCGTCTACGACCTCATGACGATCGAGGCAGCGCTCTACGAGATTGGCGAGCATCTGTGATGTCATGGAAGCGGCGCGGAAATTGGTGGAAGCGCAGCAGAAATGATGATGATTGGCGATTCTGGACATGATAAAAGGAAGTACCCTTTGTGGTGTGCACCCCGTCAATAGGACACGGAAAAAAATAATGGATTTGCGGTTCGC
>ERZ1023848.150-NODE-150-length-29043-cov-24.449979_pt1 | contig 29043 bp, 29 predicted proteins | sample MGYA00380385_ERZ1023848 | MGnify/ENA primary metagenome ERZ1023848 (study PRJEB33179, sample SAMN07449069) | human gut metagenome | biome: Human-gut; feature: Human associated habitat; material: Faeces | host: Homo sapiens | place: India:Kasaragod | collected...
AACGCTTGCCACCTACGTATTACCGCGGCTGCTGGCACGTAGTTAGCCGTGGCTTATTCTAGAGGTACCGTCTTCTGCTCTTCCCTCTTAAAAGAAGTTTACAACCCGAAAGCCTTCTTCCTTCACGCGGCGTTGCTGGGTCAGGCTTGCGCCCATTGCCCAATATTCCCCACTGCTGCCTCCCGTAGGAGTCTGGGCCGTATCTCAGTCCCAATGTGGCCGTTCAACCTCTCAGTCCGGCTACTGATCGTCGCCTTGGTGGGCCGTTACCTCACCAACTAGCTAATCAGACGCGAGGCCATCTTTCAGCGATAAATCTTTGACATAAAGGCCATGCGACCCCTATGTGTTATGCGGTATTAGCAGTCGTTTCCAACTGTTGTCCCCCTCTGAAAGGCAGGTTCCTCACGCGTTACTCACCCGTCCGCCACTGTCCTCTGCTTCCCTTGGACGAATCCTCGTTCCACAGATTCTCGTTCGACTTGCATGTGTTAAGCACGCCGCCAGCGTTCGTCCTGAGCCAGGATCAAACTCTCTATAAATCGTATCAACACGGCGTTTCCACCGAGCTAATCTTTACAGAGCTATTTGTCATAGCTTCAAACTTTTTACCCTTACCTCTCCCGGTAATTGACTTAACCCGTTCGAGGCAAGCTTCAGTTGCACATCTCTGTGCTCCCGTCTGGTGCTTTTCGTTTCGTTCGTTGTTTAATTTACAAGGTACACGTCCCACGCGGAACAGTCATTATCCTATCACATACCTCCCATATTGTCAAGTTATTTTTTCAAAAATATGCAATATTTTTTTCAGGAATTTCAGCTTCTATTTCCGGTTCTATTTCAGGCCCGGAAATTCCCGGCAAACAGGGCGTTTTCGGCCGGACGGCTGTAAATATCTTCCAATTCATGCTGGTGATAGAGGTAACCGGGATCGTCAAAATATTTTGCGCCGGAGGGACAGCCCTTCACGCAGGCGCAGCACTTGATGCAGATGCCGTTGACCTGCGACACATCGGCGGGGTCGATGCTGCCCATGGGACAGCGGACGGCGCACAGGCCGCAGCCGCTGCATTTTGTCATGTCCGTTCTGGGCTTGACCTTCAGAATGTTGATGGGCGCGCCGTGACGGTCGCGGGGGGTGTAGTAGGGGCGGAGAGGCTCCTGCCCCGCCACGGGGACGGGGACGGCGGGCAGCGCGGCAAGGTCTTGTATCTTTTGAGCCGCAGCGCGGGCAAGGTTGTCCATCTGCGTCATATCCGCCGCATTGGGACGGTCGGCTCCCAGCGTGCGGGAGAAGCTGTGCTCCCCCACAAAGGCGGCGGCCGCCACAGGCATGAAGCCGTTGGCGGTGAGGATGTTCCGCAGCTCCATCAGCGAATCGTCAAAGGCCCGGTTGCCGAACAGCACCACCGGCACCGCCGGTGTGCCGCTGCCGCGGACTTTGCCGGTGAGGTAGGGCAGCAGGACGTTGGGCACGCGGCCCGCGTAGGTGGGCGTGCCCAGCACCACCAGCTCGTCCGGGCCGAAGGTCAGATCGGCCTGCCGGGCGGCGGGGGGGGTGAAGTCGAACGTCTCCAGCGGCACGGACAGCGCCGCCGCCAGTCCGGACGCGATGCGCCGGACGGTCTTTTCCGTGGTGCCGGTACCGCTGAAGTACACGGCCCAAACGCGCTTGGGCTGCATGAAGGTTCCTCCTCTGCTTTCTGTATCGTTCTCCGTATTTATATATAGGTGGTCACAGCTTGAAATCGTCCTCGGTGAGGCGGGCGGCGTCCAGCTTGGCCGGGCGGGGCGGCACCCGCTTCAGCGGGTCGTATCTGAACGCGCCGCAGCGGTCGGACGCAGGCACCACGCCCCGCCTGACGCAGGCCACCTGCTCATCGTTGATGCGGTTGCCCCGGGCGCAGTAGGCGCAGCGGGGGTCGATGTTCTTGCGAAACAGCATAGCCTTACCTCACAGTGTGTACAGCTGCACCGCGCCGTCGGCGGCGGTGGCGCTGATCTGGGTGATGGGATGCTCGAAGCTGTCGATGATGCGGGAGGCCATGGGATCCTCCAGCTCCTTCTGGATCAGGCGGCGCAGGTTGCGGGCGCCGTAGGTCATGGAGTAGGACTTCTCCACCAGATAGTCCACCAGCGCATCGTCATAGCGGAAGGTATAGCCCTTGTCGCGGAGGGATGTGCGCAGCTCCTCCAGCATGATGCGGGCGATGCCGGAGAAGTTCTCCTTGGTCAGATGGTTAAAGCAGACGATCTCGTCCACGCGGTTGAGGAACTCGGGGCGCAGGAAGTCCCGCAGGGCCTTCATGGCGCGCTCCTTCCCCTGCTGGTCGGCGCTGCCGCCGAAGCCCACCGCGCCGGCGGACTTGGTGTCGGAGCCGGCGTTGCTGGTCATGACGATGACGGTGTTCTCGAAGTTCACCTTGCGGCCATGGGCGTCGGTGATCTGGCCATCGTCCAGAATTTGCAGCAGCACATTGAGCACGTCGGGGTGGGCCTTCTCGATCTCGTCGAACAGCACCACAGAGTAGGGCTTGCGGCGGATTTTCTCCGTCAGCTGGCCCGCCTCGTCATAGCCCACATAGCCGGGGGGCGAGCCGACAATGCGGGAGACGGAGTGCTTCTCCATAAACTCGGACATGTCCAGACGGATCAGAGACTCCGGCGCGTTGAACAGGTCGTCGGCCAGCTGCTTCACCAGCTCCGTCTTGCCCACACCGGTGGGGCCAACGAAGATAAAGCTCACCGGCTTGTGCTTGGGCGAAATGCCTACCCGGTTGCGGCGGATGGCGGCGGATACGGCGGCAATGGCCTCGTCCTGCCCCACCACATGGGCGCGGAGGCGCTGATCCAGCTCCGCAAGGCGCTTGAATTCCTCCTCCTTGATCTTGCTGGCCGGGATCTTCGTCCACATCTCGATAACGCGGGCGATGTTCTCCATGGTCAGCTGGGGCGTACCCTTGGCCCGGATCACATTCAGCTCATCCGTGACCCGCAGCTCCTGACTGCGCAGCTCGGCAATACGCTCGTAGCGGCGATCCAGCTCCTCCTGCGTGAACTCCTGCCCGTCGGCGGGCTGGGCGGACATAAGATTCTCCCGCTCAAAGGTGAGGTTTTCCAGCTCCCGCTCCAGCTCCATACGGCGGTTGATGTCGGGGTCGTGGAGGTTCTTGTCGGAGCAGGCCTCGTCGATGAGGTCGATGGCCTTGTCCGGCAGGTAGCGGTCGGTGATGTACCGTTCGGACAGCAGCACCGCCTGACGCAGCACCCCCTGGGGGATGGAGACGCCGTGGAACTGCTCGTAGTAATGGGCGATGCCCTGTAAAATTTTCAGGGTGTCCTCGATATTCGGCTCGTTGACGGTGACGGGCTGGAAGCGGCGCTCCAGCGCGGTGTCCTTTTCGATGTGCTTGCGGTACTCGTTGAAGGTGGTGGCGCCGATGACCTGTATCTCGCCCCGGCTCAAGGCGGGCTTGAGGATATTGGCGGCGTTCATGCTGCCCTCGGCGTCGCCGGCGCCCACGATGTTGTGTACCTCGTCAATGACGAGGATGACGTTGCCGGCCTTGCGTATCTCCTCGATCAGGCCCTTCATACGGCTTTCAAACTGGCCACGGAACTGGGTGCCCGCCACCAGCGCGGTGAGGTCGAGGAGGTAGACCTCCTTCTGCCGCAGCTTGAAGGGCACGTCGCCGGAGACGATGCGCTGGGCCAGACCCTCGGCAATGGCGGTCTTGCCCACGCCCGGCTCGCCGATGAGGCAGGGGTTGTTCTTCTGGCGGCGGTTCAGTATCTGCACCACGCGCTCGATCTCCTGCTCGCGGCCAATGACGGCGTCCAGCTTGCCGTCCCGGGCGCGCTGGCTCAGATTGATGCAGTAATTGTCCAGAAACTTGCGCTTCTGCTCCTTCTTGCGGCCGGCGGGGGGCTGCTGGCCGGCGCTGCCGCCCTCGCGGGGCTGCTCCGCCGGCGGATTGCCGTTGTTGAACAGGCGGTTCAGGAACGGGAAGGTGGCGGTTTTGCCGCTCTCCTCGTCGTCCTCGTCCTCGCCGCCGTCGGGCAGGTCGTTCATCTCCTCCGCGCCGCCGAAGGCCTGCATCATCTCGCTGTTGATGTTTTCCAGATCCTCCGGCGTGATGCCCATGCGCTTCATCATATCCTCCACCTGGGGCAGGCCCAGCTGGGCGGCGCATTTCAGGCACAGGCCCTCGTTGACCATCTCGTTCTTCTCGTTCATGCGGGAGATGAACACGACGGCCACATTCTTCTTGCATCGGGAACAAAGTGTAGGCTGCATAGTGATCCTCCATTATCCGTTGGGGTGGTATCAGTATTGCCAGCCGGGGACGCGGGCAAACGCGGCGGCGGCAGGGTCGTCAAAGTGATGTGATCAGCTCCATGGGGCTGTGCTCCGCGAAGAAGCGGAGGATGTAGGTCTGGCTGATGAGCTCCGGCGTGATCCACAGCTGGAGACGGCGCAGCAGCCAAACGGCGAAAAACAGCAGCAGCGCGCCCTTTACAAAGCCCAGCGCACCGCCCAGCACGGCGTTGATGCCGTGTACCACAGGCAGCTTCGTAAACAGGTGCAGCGGCGCCAGCAGCAGCCGCAGGATGAGCAGCAGCAGTAAAAAAGACATTAGATACACCACGGCATAGGCCACCGAATGCAGCACCGTGGATACCACGGCGGAAAGCAGCGTCTGCCCCACCTCCTGCGCCTTGTCGGTAACGCTCTGTACCAGCTCATCCAGCGTGTCGCCGGAGAAGCCGAACGTCTCCAGTATGCCGGCGGCGGCCAGACTGGGGTCTTCGCCGGCGGCATCGGCGGCGGTCTGGCCGTCCAGCTGCTGCTGGATCTTCTCCGTCAGGATGGGCTCCAGCCATTCGGCGGCAGGCTCGGCCAGCTGCTGGGCCAGCCATGCCGCCCCCAGCAGCGCCACGATGACGATGGCCACCCGTGCAAGACTCTGCACGAAGCCCTGCCGGATCCCCAGCACCAGTGCCAGCAGCAGAAATGCCGCCATGAATAGATCCACAAAAATAGCCATAGTTCTCCTTTGCCGTTACGGCAGATACAGACTGGCGGCGGTGGAGCCGGCCAGCACGGCGGAGCCGTCGGCCCGCATCAGCACCTGCCGCGCCTCGCTGACGGCGTCCAGCCGGGCGCACTCCGTCAGATTTTTGTCGTAGATGGTCATGTGGTCGCTGAACAGGACGGCGATGTAGCGCCCTGCGGCGGATATGCTCAGCACCTCGCCGTCCACGTCCAGCGAGGCCAGCGCCTGGCCGTCCGGCGTGACGGTGACGAGCCGGTGTTGGGTGCCGTTGCGGTAGCGGCCCAGCAGCAGCGCGGCGTAGCCGTCGCCGCCGCAGTCCACCCGGCGCAGATAGTCGCCGCCGCAGCTGTAGGCCGCCGCCACCTCGCCGGAGGTGGTCAGGAAGCAGATCTGCTCCTCCATGACGGCGCAGAACAGGCCGTCCATGGGGATCAGGTCGTAGATGAGACTGCCGGTCAGGGCGCAGGTGGCCTCCGGCGTGTCGCTGTTGGTGCGGTAGAACACCACATAGCTGGTGAAGACGCCGCCGCTCTGCCCCATGGTGACGGCGGCCAGCGTGCGGCTGTCGCCGGACAGGGCGGCGGTCATGATGAAGCGATCCGCCGAGCGGTAGGCGAACACCGGCCGGCCGGAGCCGTCATAGACCCGGACGGCGGCCTTGCAGCCGCTTTCGTTGCTGGTAACGGTGAGGTACCCGTCGTCGTTGAGGACGGCGGACAGTATCTCGCCGGCGGTGTCCAGCTTGTAGACAAGGCCCTTGGCCGACAGGACGTAGACCGTCCTGCCGCCCACATCGTAGGCGGCGGCGCGGGCGGTGCCGCGGGCCAGCGCGGGGGTCTGGAGCTTTACCGACTGGTCGTAGACCGTCTTGCCCGTCTCGTCCAGCACCGACAGCTGGTGCATGGACACGGAGACAAGGCTGCCCTCCAGCGAGGCGAAGCTGCCGGACTGGTCGCTGGCGTAGCGGTACAGCTGGGCGCAGCCGTTCTCGTCCTTCTCCGCCTTGGCGTACAGCACGCGGCGGCGCAGGCCGTCGAACTCGCCCCGGTCGTACAGGACGGACAGCACCACGGCGATGAGCGCCAGCAGCGTTACCAGTGCCAGCCAGAGAAAGCGCTTTTTACTTTTCTTCGCCACACGGCGGGGCGGCTCCTCCTGGGGGTTGCCGCCGCCGAAGGTCATGTCGTTCCGTGCTCTCTTATCCATTGAGTCGTTCGTCCTCGTACCATACGCGGGTGAGATACAGGCCGCCGGGAGGGGCCGTGGGGCCCGCCAGCGTGCGGTTGCCGGAATCCAGGATCACCGGGATATCCTCCGGCGCCAGCTTGCCCTCCGCCGCGTAGAGCACCGTGCCCGTAATGGCACGTACCATATTATACAAAAAACCGTCGGCGCAGACCTTCAGCTCCAGCAGCTCCCCGTTTCGGGTGACGCGGCAGTAGTGGATGGTGCGCACTGTGCTGCGGACATTGGTGCCTACGCTGCGCACGGCGGCAAAGTCGTGGGTGCCCTCAAACATCCGGGCGGCGCGATCCATCACCACCTCGTCCAGCTGCTTGGGGTAGAAGTAGGCCCGATCCACATAGAACGGGTTCTTGATGCGGGAGTTGTAGATGCGGTAGGTGTATTCCTTTTTGATGCAGGAGCCGATGGCGTTGAACTCCTCCGCCACCTCATAGGCCGCCTTGACCACGATATCCTCCGGGATGTGGGTGTTGGCGGCAAAGGGCAGTCTGTCCACCGGGATGCGGGAATTCGTGCGGAAGTTGGCCACATAGTGCTCGGCGTGGACGCCGGCATCGGTACGGCCGCAGCCGGTAAGCTTCACCGGCTCGCCGCAGACCATGCTCAGGCCGCGCTCCAGCGTCTGGGCCACGGAGATCTCCGTTTTCTGCACCTGCCAGCCGTGGTAGGCGGCGCCGTTATACATTAAGATCAGGGCGATGTTACGCAACGCGCCGCCTCCTTCTTTGTCAAAATCCGAATTTTTTCAGGACGATGATGCCCGCCGTCAGGAGCACGAAGGCCGCCAGAGAGAGCCAGTCCGCCCGGCGGTAGTGCAGGACGCGCAGAGCCGTGCGCCCCTCGCCGCCATGGTAGCAGCGGCACTCCATGGCGGTGGCCAGCTCGTCGGCGCGGCGGAACGCGCTGATGAACAGCGGCACCAGAATGGGCACCAGCGCCTTGGCCCGCTGGAAGATATTGCCCGTCTCAAAGTCCGCGCCCCGGGCCTTCTGGGCGGACATGATCTTGTCCGTCTCCTCGATGAGGGTGGGGATGAAGCGCAGAGCGATGGACATCATCATGGCCAGCTCGTGTACCGGGAAGCGCAGCTTCTTCAGGGGTGAGAGCAGGTGCTCCAGCCCGTCCGTCAGGGCGATGGGGCTGGTGGTGTAGGTCATGAGGAACGTGCCCATGATGAGCATGACGATGCGCAGCACCATCTGCACGGCGGAGATGATGCCCTCCCATGTGATGTGGCGCAGCAGCCACACGTCCGCCACCGGCGTACCGCTGGTGAAGAACATATTCATGATGGCCGTGAAGGCCACGATGAAATAGACGGGCTTCAAGCCCCTTGTCAGCGCCCTCCACTCCACACGGGAGACGAGGATGCACACCGCCAGCACGGCGATCATGATGCCGTAGGTCAGGGGGCCTTTTGCGTTGAACAGCGCCACGATATACAAAATGACGCACAGCAGCTTTGTCCGGGGATCCAGCTTATGGATGGGCGTATCGCCGGGGAAAAACTGACCCAGTGTGATATCCTTCAGCATACGGCGTCGCCCCCCTTCAGCCGGAGCAGCGCATCGCGCAGCGCCTCCACGGTGTAAACCGCCGTATCCACCGGCAGGCCACGCTGCCGCAGGATCAGCGCCACCTTCGTCACCTGCGGGATATCGAGGCCCACCTGCTCCAGCTCATCGGCGCGGGTGAACACCTGACGGGGCGTGCCCTCCATGAAAACATGGCCGTCGGACAGCACCGCGATGCGGTCCACGTTGCGGGCGATCTCCTCCATGCTGTGGCTCACCAGCACCACGGAGGCGTGCTTCGCCCGGTGATAATCCTGAATACGGGCCAGAATATCGTCCCGGCCACGGGGGTCAAGGCCCGCCGTAGGCTCGTCCAGCACCAGCACCCTGGGCTCCATGGCGATGACGCCGGCAATGGCCACCCGGCGCTTCTGGCCGCCGGACAGCTCGAAGGGGGACTTATCCAGCATGGCCTCCGTCAGACCCACGAAGGCGGCGGCGGAGCGGACGCGGCGGTCGATGTCCGCCTCGTCCAGTCCCATATTCCTCGGGCCGAAGGCGATGTCCTTATACACCGTCTCCTCGAATAGCTGGTACTCCGGGTACTGGAACACCAGCCCCACCTGAAACCGCACGTCCCGGATCCTTTTGGGGTCGGCCCAGATGTCCCTGCCCTGCAGCAGGATGCGGCCCGACGTGGGCTTCAGCAGTCCGTTGAGATGCTGGATCAGCGTGGACTTGCCGGAGCCGGTGTGGCCGATGATGCCCAGAAATTCGCCGTCCATCACGGACAGGTTCATATCCTCCACGGCGCTGCGCTGAAACGGCGTGCCCGCCGAGTAGGTATGGGTCAAATGCTCTATCTGTAAGATCGGTTCCAAGGTTACTTCCCTTCCGCCGCGCCCAAAGCGCGGCAAATGGTATCGGCGCACTGCTCCACCGTCAGGCTGTCCAGTGTCACAGGCAGGCCCGCCTGCCGCAGGCCGTCCAGCAGCTCCACCGTGTCCGGCGCGGCAAGGCCGAAGCCGTGCAGCTCCTCCACCCGGGCGAACACCTGCCGGGGCGTGCCGTCCATGGCCACAACACCGTCGTTCATAACGATGACGCGGTCGGCGTCCTCCGCCTCGGACATGTGGTGGGTGATGAGCACCACGGTAATGCCCCGCTCCCGGTTCAGGCGGTGGACGGTGTCCAGCACCTCCCGTCGGCCGGCGGGATCCAGCATGGCCGTGGCCTCGTCCAGCACGATACATTCCGGCTCCATGGCGATGATGCCGGCAATGGCGATACGCTGCTTCTGTCCGCCGGACAGCAGGTGCGGCGCGTGGCGGGCGAATTTCTCCATGCCCACGGCGGCCAGCGCGTCGTCCACCCGGCGACGTATCTCCGTTGTGGGAACGCCCAGATTCTCCGGCCCGAAGGCCACGTCCTCCTCCACCACATTGGCAACGATCTGGTTGTCCGGGTTCTGGAACACCATGCCGGTGCGCCGCCGTATCTCCAGCAGCAGCGACTCGTCGCGGGTGTCCATGCCCGCCACATACACGGCGCCGCCGCCGGGCAGCAGCACCGCGTTCATGTGCTTGGCAAGGGTGGATTTGCCGGAGCCGTTATGCCCCAGCACCACCACGAAGCTGCCCTTTTCCACCGTCAGGGACACGCCGCGCAGCGCCGGGGGATTCGTCTCCCCCTCCGGGGCGGGGTAGGTAAAGGTCAGGTCTTTTGTTTCGATCATGATCGACATCTTGTTATATCTCCGTTCTTGGTCAATCGGCGCACCAGCGTCCCGTGGCGCCGCAGGGCAGCGCCATGCCGGAATCGGTGCAGGGCAGGCCCAGCTCGTCCCACGTCACCTGTCCGCCGAATTTCCGGCCCACCAGCATTTGCAGGATATAGCCCAACACAGAGGGGGCAAGGCCCGTGGTGTAGCTGTTGAGGATGACGAACAGGGGCTTGTCCGACAGCACCTGCGCGCACAGGCGGACGAAGGGGTACAGGTTCTCCTCCAGCTTCCAGACCTCCCCGGAGGGCCCCCGGCCGTAGCTGGGGGGATCCATGATGATGGCGTCGTACGTCTTGCCGCGGCGTATCTCACGCTCCACGAACTTGGCGCAGTCGTCCACGATCCATCGGATGGGCGCGTCGGCAAGGCCGCTGAGCCGGGCGTTATCCTTGGCCCACGCCACCATGCCCTTGGCCGCGTCCACATGGCAGACGCTGGCGCCGGCCTTGGCGCAGGCCACGGTGGCGCCGCCGGTATAGGCGAACAGGTTCAGCACCCGAATGGGACGGCCCGCCGTGCGGATCCGCTCCATGGCAAAATCCCAGTTGGCGGCCTGCTCCGGAAACAGCCCGGTGTGCTTGAAGTTCATGGGCTTGACCTGAAACGTCAGATCCTTGTAGCGGATGGGCCAGCTCTCCGGCAGCCTGCCCTTGTCCCAGTGGCCGCCGCCGGTGGAGGAGCGGGCATACCGGGCGTTGGCGGACTTCCACCGCCGGTCGCGGCGCTCCGTGTCCCAGATGGCCTGGGGGTCGGGGCGCACCAGTATCTGCTGCCCCCAGCGCTCCAGCTTTTCGCCGCCGCCGCAGTCCAGCAGCTCGTAATCCCGCCAATCCTTTGCGATCCACATACAGGCCGCACCTCCGCGTTTGAGATAGTAAATCAGCTTATTATACAACGCGCCGCCGTGGCCGTCAACCGTGGAAAATGGGAAGGCCCCTCCGGAAAACCGGAGGGGCGCGGGGTCATGTGCCGTTCCTGTCGCCTTTCGTCAGGCCGGTGATGGCGTTTTTCACGCCGGTGAGGCCCTTCTCCGCCGTTTTCAGGCCCTGACCGGCGGCTTTCTTCAGCTCCGTCTTCACATCCACTGCCAAACGGCGGAATATCTCGGCGATGATCTTCTTATCCTGCTCATCCGCGCCGCTGTACTGCTTCAGCAGAGCCGCGCCGCCGGCCAGACCACCGGCGCGGAGATCGTCCAGCGTCCGGGCCTTGCCGGACAGGCTCAGCACATCGAACAGGGCGTCGGAGAACTGCTCCCGCTCCTGCGGGGTCATGGAGCCGATCCACTGGCGCAGCACGTCATCGCTGAGCTTACCCATCTGGGAGCGCTGGCCCAGATGGACGAAGCGGGGCCCCAGAACGCTCCACGACATGGGCTCGTGCTGCATGACGGAGCGGTTGGTGCTGTCGATGACGGCGTAATCCTCCGCGTGCTCCAAAAGGACGCCCACGATGGAGGACTCGGGGATATAGGTATGGAGCTTGCCGGCCACGCGGCGGTAGGCGTCGGAATCCACCATGTCGTGGGAGAAGCCGGGGCCGTCGTTGTTGTAGGCAGCCAGCAGGCGCTGCTCCTGCAGCTGGGCGGGGATGTGGATGGCGGCCCACGCCGCCAGATTGCCGCCCTTGCTGTGGCCGGCGATGCGCAGCTTGCGATCCGGGCAGGCGGCGGCCATCTCCACGGTATAGGCCGTGGCGCGCTCCTGCGCCGGTACGGCGGTGAGGAAGCTCATGTTGAAGTCCTCCTTCCAGCCCACCAGCGAGGTGTCGGTGCCCATGAAGGACACCAGCAGCGTGTCATCCGGCAGCAGGTAGGACACGGCGTCGAACTGCATCTCCTTTGTCTCGTCCCACTCGTGGGTGAAGCCGAACATCCGCACCTCGCGGAAGCGCGCCGTCTCCGCCGCAAGGCGCATGAGGGGGATATAGTCCAGCTCCGAAAGGCCCAGCTGCTCGTCCTCCTCCGTCAGGCGGGCGGCCACGTCCGGCAGCGCCACGGCCTTGGCGGGGTCTGTGGTCCTGAGATCGTCGAAGCGGCGAAAATTCAGGTAGGAGATGATGCACAGCACCAGATCGTCCACCTCGTTGAAGCCGTCCTGCGCGAAGGTCAGGTCGCCCCGCCAGCGCAGATAGTCCATGACCGTTCCGTTTTTCTCCATACATACCTCCTGCCGTCCGGTTGGGGAATTGCGGTCATTATAGCACAGTTTTTCCGGGGAGACAAGCGGTATACGGCGCAAAAAGGGGCGGCATGGCGCCGCCCCTTTTTCGGTGATCTCAGCCCGGAGGCCACGTCATGTCGCGGCCGGCCAGCACATGGAAGTGCAGGTGCTTGACGGTCTGTCCCGCCTGATCGCCGCAGTTGTTGACGATGCGGTAGCTCTCCACCCCCAGCTCCTTGCAGATCTTCACGATGACCTCAAAGCAGTGGGCCACCACGGCGCTGTTGTCCGCCGTAATGGCGTTGGCGCAGCAGATGTGCTCCTTGGGCACCACCAGAAAATGGGTGGGCGCCTGGGGGGCGATGTCGTAGAAGGCGTAGCACTGCTCGTCCTCGTAGACCTTGTTGCTGGGGATCTCGCCATCGATGATGGCGCAGAACAGGCAATCGTTCTTCATGGTCTGTCTCCTTTCCTGTCAGTCATTTTTCACGTCTCCCCGCCCCGCGGGGCGGGGAGACAGGGTTTTCGTTTCAGCCCAGCTTCGCGGATACGAAATCGTCCACCGTGGCCAGCGCGTCGTCCACCTTCAGCAGGTCGGTGCCGCCGCCCATGGCACTGTCGGGCTTGCCGCCGCCCTTGCCGCCGCACACGGCGGACACGGACTTCACCAGCTCGCCGGCCTTGACGCCCTTGGCCACGGCCTCCTTGCCGCAGACGGCCAGGAAGCTGACCTTCTCGCCGGTGATGCTGGCCAGCACCGCCACCACGGAGGGATCCTTGTCACGCAGGAAGTCGCCCATGGTACGCAGGGCGTTGGCGTCCAGCCCCTGACGGGTGCCGGTGATGATGTGCAGGCCGCCCACGGTCTTGGCGGACGCCATGACCTGCTTCGCCTCGCCCAGAGACGCCTCGGCCTTGAACTTCTCCACGGCCTGACGCAGCTCCTTCATCTCGTTGGCCTGCTGCTCCATACGCTCCAGAATACCGCCGGGAGCCGTCTTGAAGAACTGAGCGGCCTTCAGCAGCGTAGCGCGGCCATGGCGCGTCTCCTCCAGAGACACCTTGCCGGTGGTGGCCTCGATACGGCGGACGCCGGAGGCCACGCTGCTCTCGGACTTGATGCGGAACATGCCGGTCTTGGCGGTGTTGTCCAGATGGGTGCCGCCGCACAGCTCCATGGAGAAATCGCCCATGGTCACGACGCGCACCGTCTCGCCGTACTTCTCACCGAAGGTGGCCACGGCGCCCCGTGCCTTGGCCTCCGCCAGCGGCAGCTCCTCGGTGACGACGGACAGGCCGTCCAGCACGGCGTTGTTTACCAGATCCTCCACCTCCAGCAGCTGCTGGGGGGTGATGGCTTCAAAGTGGGTGAAGTCGAAGCGCAGCCGATCCGGCTCCACCAGAGAGCCGGCCTGATGGACGTGGTCGCCCAGCACCTTCTTCAGCGCGGCATCCAGCAGATGGGTGGCGGTATGGGCGCGGCGAACGGCGCCGCGGCGCTCCGTGTCAATGGCGGGAGACACGCTGTCGCCCACATGGAGAGCGCCCCGCAGCAGCTTGCCGTAGTGCATATACTTGCCGCCCTTGTTCTTCTGGACGTCCGTCACCACGAACTCCACGCCGTCGGCGGTGATCACGCCGTGGTCGGCCACCTGACCGCCCATCTCGGCGTAGAACGGGGTCTGATCCAGCACCACGATGGCGTCCATGCCGCTGACGATCTCCTCCACCAGCTGACCCTCGGCCACGATGGCCAGCACATTGGCATCGTCCAGCTTGTCGTACTCGTAACCGGCGAACACGGTGGCGGGCATGTCCTTGCCGAACTCCACGCCGGCCCAGCCCAGATCGCCCAGCGCCTTGCGGGCCTCGCGGGCGCGCTCCTTCTGCTCGGTCATCAGGGTCTTGAAGGCGTCCTCATCCACGGTCATGCCCTCCTCGGCCGCCATCTCCACCGTCAGGTCGATGGGGAAGCCGAAGGTGTCATACAGCTTGAAGGCGTCGCTGCCGGAGAACACCGTCTCGCCCTTTTCCTTATGGGCCGCCAGCATCTCGCCGTAAATGCGCATGCCGCCGTCAATGGTGCGGGCGAAGTTCTCCTCCTCGGTGCGGATGACCTTGGTGATATAGCTCTGCTTCTCCCGCAGGTCGGGGTACTGGCCCTCGTTCTCGTGTACCACGGTGTCCACCACCTGATAGAGGAACGGCTCGTTGACGCCCAGCAGCTTGCCGTGGCGGGCGGCGCGGCGCAGCAGGCGGCGCAGCACATAGCCCCGGCCCTCGTTGCTGGGCAGGATGCCATCGCAGATCATGAACGTGGCGGAGCGGATGTGGTCGGTGATGACGCGCAGGCTCACGTCGCGCTTGTAGCTCTCGCCGTAGTGGGCGCCGGTAAGCTCGGACACCTTGTGGGTGATGTTCATGACGGTGTCCACGTCGAACAGGCTGTCCACGTTCTGGCACACGCAGGCCAGACGCTCCAGGCCCATGCCGGTGTCGATATTCTTCTGCTTCAGCTCGGTGTAGTTGTTGTGGCCGTCGTTGTCGAACTGGCTGAACACGTTGTTCCAGATCTCGATATAGCGGTCGCAGTCGCAGCCCACGGTGCAGCCGGGCTTGCCGCAGCCGTACTCCGGGCCGCGGTCATAGTAGATCTCGGAGCAGGGGCCGCAGGGACCGGAGCCGTGCTCCCAGAAGTTGTCCTCCTTGCCGAAGCGGAAGATCCTCTCGGCGGGGATGCCGATCTCGTCGTGCCAGATGTTCCACGCTTCGTCGTCGCTTTCAAACACCGAGGGATACAGGCGGTCGGGCTCCAGGCCCACCCACTGGGGGCTGGTCAGGAACTCCCAGCTCCAGGCGATGGCCTCGTGCTTGAAGTAGTCGCCGAAGGAGAAGTTGCCCAGCATCTCAAAATACGTGCCGTGGCGGGCGGTCTTGCCCACGTTCTCGATATCGCCGGTGCGGATGCACTTCTGGCAGGTGCAGACGCGGCGGCGGGGCGGCTCCTCCTCGCCCTTAAACCAGGGCTTCATGGGGGTCATGCCGGCGTTGATGAGCAGGATGGACTTGTCGTTCTGGGGCACCAGCGAAAAGCTGGGCAGACGCAGGTGGCCCTTTGTCTCGAAGAATTGCAGGAACAGCTCCCGCAGCTCGTTCAGGCCGTGATAGGGATGGCTCATGTTTTTCGTCTCCTTTATATCATAAATTTATTTGTTCTGCGTTCCATTGGGCGGCGCCGGAAAAAACAAATGCGCCCCGCGCCCTGCGTACACACAGGGGCGAAGCGCTGCTTCACGGTACCACCCTGATTCGGCGGAGGAACCGCCCTCTCAGCCGTCCGGTAACGGGGACGAAGCGTGCCGCTCGTCGCGGCCGGCTCGGAAGCGGCTCCACGCTGCGCCGTTCCCGACGGGCTCTCACCCTCCCCGTCTCGCTTGGCGGCGGCCGCTGCGTTTCTTCTTCGTCATCGCCTTTCTAAGGATGCTGTTATTGTACCACGAACTGCGCGGTTGTCAACAGATGATTTGCCGAAATTTTACGATTTGTGGGATTTTCCCCTTGCCTTTCCCGCGCCGTCTGGTATACTGGAAAGCCGGTGAATTTGTGAGAAAGGCGGCGTTTTCATGAAAAGACTGTCGGAAAACGACCATATCGACCTCTACCGCCATCTGGCGTTCTGCGCGGTGGGCGGCTTCTTCGGGTGCTACGCCGTGCTGGTACACGGCGGCATCATGGGCAACGCCCAGACCACGAACCTGCTGGAGCTGGTCATCGACCTGCTGCGCTGGCAGCTGCCGGACATGCTGCTGCATCTGGGGGCGCTGGCGCTATATGTGCTGGGCACCATGCTGACGGTGCTGCTGCCCCACTGGTGCGGCGCGGACATGCACCGCGTCTCCCCCGCGATCACGGCGGCCATGGCGGTGGTGCTGTTCCTCCTGCCGCCGGAGCTGGATCCGGTGGTGGCGCTGTACCCCATTTTCTTCGCCATGAGCATTCAGTGGAGCAGCTTCGCCGGTGCGCGGGGCTTTTACAGCTCCACCATCTTCTCCACCAACAACACGAAGCAGACATCGCTGGCGCTGGCCGGCTATCTGTGCGACCGTGACCGGGCGCACCTGCGGAAGATGTGGTTCTTCCTGGCCACGCTGGGGTGCTTCCATGTGGGCGCGGCGTGGGCGTTCTGCGCGGTGAAGTGGTGGTTCACAAGGGGCGCGCTGGCGGTGCTGCCGCTGACGGCGTGGGGGTATTTTCTGGCGGTGTGCGAACGGCGGCACGAGGCCATGTCCGCCATCCCGGAGGACGCGGACGCGGACAGCGCCGCCCAGCCCGCCTCAAGCGTGTGAATACATAAAAGGGACGCCTGCGCGGTGCGCAGGCGTCCCTTTTATGTATGTTATTTGCCGCTGAGCGCCACCGCATGGCGGACGAAGCTCATGGGCGGTACGGGCCGGGGCAGCTCCATGGTGAAGGTCATCTGGGGCGTTTTCGGCTCCAGCAGCACCTCCCCGTCCGGGCCGCGCATGGGCGGAACGGTGATGGTGAAGGGCTTGGTGTCCGGGCCAACCAGCTCCACCGTGTCGCCGGCGGCAAACTTATTGCGCAGGCTCATAGTGGCCACACCATCGGGGGTGCAGTCCGTCACCACGGCGCAGATCTGCCAGTCCCGCAGGTAGCGGGCGCTCTCGTAATACTGGCCGGGCTGGCCGTAGAAGAAGCCGGTGGCATAGTGGCGGTGGCTGATATGCTCCACCTCGTCCCGCCAGACGGGATCCAGCGGCTCGCCGGCGGCTGCGGCGTCCAGACAGTGGCGGTAGGCCCCGGTGACGATGGCGGCGTAGTACGCCGACTTGGCGCGGCCCTCGATCTTCAGGCAGTCCACGCCGGCGGCCATCAGGTCGCCCAGATGGTCGATCATGCACATGTCGCGGCTGTTCATGATGTAGGTGCCCTTTTCGTCCTCGAACACCGGGAAGTATTCGCCGGGGCGCTTCTCCTCCATCAGCGCGTACTGATAGCGGCAGGGCTGGGCGCACTGGCCGCGGTTGGAGTCCCGGCCGGTCATGTAGTTGCTCAGCAGGCAGCGGCCGGAGTAGCTGACGCACATGGCGCCGTGACAGAATGCCTCCAGCTCCAGCTTCGGCGAGACGCGCTGACGGATGGCGGCGATCTCCGCCAGGCTGACCTCCCGGGCCAGCACCACGCGGGACGCGCCCAGATCGTACCACGCCTGCGCGCAGACGTGGTTGGCGACGGACTGCTGGGTGCTGATGTGGCGCTGGCAGCGGGGGGCGTACCGCCCCGCCAGCGTGAAGGCTCCCAGATCCGCCAGAATGAGGGCGTCCACCCCCGCCGCGTCCAGCCTTTCCAGATGGGCGGGCAGCGCCTCCGCCTCGTCCCAGCGGGGCATGGTGTTCACCGTGGCGTGTACCTTGACGCCGTGGTCATGGGCGAAGCGCACCGCCCGGGGCAGCTCCTCGTCGGAGAAGTTGCCCGCGAAGGAGCGCATGCCGAAGGACGTGCCCGCCAGATAGACGGCGTCCGCGCCGTAGAGCACGGCCATTTGCAGTTTTTCCCAGTCCCCCGCCGGGGACAGCAGCTCCGGCTTCCGCATCAGGAGTAGATGGGCTGGTACTCCGCGCTGTTGACGAAGCGGAGATGCTCGTTGTAGTCGGTGAAGAAATGGCTCTTCTTATCGGTGCCCAGCGCGAAGAAGTAATAGTCCGTGTCCGCCGGGTAGATGGCGGCCTTGATGGCGCTGAGGCCCGGATTGCAGATGGGCCCCGGGGTCAGCCCCTCGTGGATATAGGTGTTGTAGGGGTGGTCGATGGTGGTGTCGAAGCTCTTTACGCCGTCATGCACCATGATATAGTTGATGGAGGAGCACAGCTGCAGCAGGCGGCCGCCCTTTTCGCTGTTGGGGCTCTCCAGACGGTTGTGGATGACGGAGCTGATGTTCTTGCGCTCGGTGTCGTCGCCGATGGACTCACGCTCGATGAGGGAGGCCATGGTGATGATCTGCCGCAGGTCGTAGGGGGAGTTCTTGATGTCCTGCAGCATCTGCTGGCTGATCTCGTTTTTGAACATGGTCAGCATGGTATCCACTGCGTACACCGCCGTCTTGTTCTTGTCGAAGGTGTAGGTGGTGGGGAACAGGAAGCCCTCCATGCGGTCGATGCTGCCCAGCGTGTCGGAGGACAGGAAGGAGTAGTTCTCGAAGTCGAAGTTGGCGCAGGCGTCCTCCAGCTCCTCCTTGGTGGCCACGCCCTTCTCCGCCAGCAGATCGATGATCTGGCGGACGGAGTAGCCCTCCGGGATGGTGACCTGCACCAGTCCCTGCGCGTCCATGGAGTCCTGCTTCCAGTCGTGCATGTTCACGATGAGGGAGCGGAAGTCCATGTCGCTGTTGAGCTTATAGGTGCCCGGCTCCACATAGCGGCTGTAATGCAGGAAGCCGCTGGCCAGCTTGAAAAAGCCCTTGGAATTCACAAGGCCCGCGTCCTTCAGCTTCGTGGCCACGTCGGACAGGGTGTCCCCCTCCTCCACGGTGATGTCCACCTCCACGGGGGCCTTGTTCAGCGAGCAAAGGTCGTTGACCAGCAGCCAGCCCACGCCGGCCAGCAGGCAGGAGCCCAGCACCACGCACACCAGATAGACGACCAGCCCGCCCCGGCGGCGGGAGCGCCTTCTGCTGCTGCGGCGATCCGGCTGCGCCGACTCCTGACGGCGCACCTCCCCCGCGTCCCACATGGCGGTGTCGTCCCGCCGGTCGTTTCTTTCATAATCGGACATAGCAGCTCCTTTCAGGCGATCAGCCGATGAGATCGGCCACACACGCCATTACTTCGTTGTGGATATCCTCGATGCCGCGGGGCGCGCCGTCCCTTGCGCAGTCGATCCGCGTCCAGCCGCAGCGCGCCACCACATGGGCGGCATTCTCCCGGCAGCGGCGGAGGTACGCCTCGTCCCTCTCATGGATGTCGGCTTTAGTATGGGTGGCGGCCTCCCGCCGGCGCATCATCTGCTCCGCAGCCTCCGTGGGCATGTCCAGATACAGCACGCGGGTCGGCTCCGGCAGGCCCAGCAGGCGGTACTCGAAGTCGAACAGCCAGTCCAGAAAGGCGTCCCGCGCCGCCGGCGGCAGCTTGGCCGTCTGGTGGACGGCGTTGCTGGTGGTGTAGCGGTCGGCAATGAGCAGGCCGCCGGACTCGTAGAACCCGCCCCAGTCCTGCTTGTAGGAGGCGTAGCGATCCACGGAGTAAAACGTGGACGCGGCGTAGGCATTGACATCGTTGGGGTCGCTGCCGAAGGCGCCGCCCAGATACAGCCGGATCAGGGCGGAGGACTCCTCCTGATAGCGGGGAAACTCCAGTTTGCGGAACGGGACGCCCCGGCACGTCAGCTCCTGACACAGCAGCGCCGACTGGGTGGCCTTGCCGGAACCGTCCGTCCCCTCGAATACGATGAGTCTCCCCTGCATACCGTTCTCCTCCTCAGGACGCAATGTCCCATGATGAGAGACATTGTACCACAGTTTTCCCCATTTGTCCATATCATAGACAGGAGAGCCGTCCCGGCATACCCGGACGGCTCCCGCAGGCTTATTGCGCGGCGGTCTTTTTCCGCTTTTCCTCGTAGACGGTGTTCAGGACGTACAGGATGACGCCGGCCCAGATGAAGAGGAAGCTCACCAGCTTCTCACGGGTCAGGGCCTCCCCCATAATGGCGCCGCAGACGATGCCCAGCGACGGGCTGATGTACTGGCAGATACCGGTGGTCATCAGCGGCAGGTGGCGCACGCCGATGGCGTAGAACACCATGGGCAGGCCGGTGACGACGCCGCCGCCGATCATCAGCAGCTGCTTCAGAACGGTCATGCCGCCCATGCCGTCGTCCCCCATGCGGAAGAACAGGATGAACAGCAGCGCCACCGGCACCATCATCAATATCTCCGCAGAGGTGGAAACGATGGAGTCGATGGTCAGGCTCTTTTTGATGGCGGCATACACCGCGAACATCAGGGCCAGCGCGATGGTGACGTAGGGCACGCCGCCGAAGCCGGAGGTGCTGAGGACGATGCCCACCACCACGATGGCAATGATGACGAAGTGCCGCCAGCTCAGTTTCTCCTTGAAGATGAGGGCGCCCAGGGCGAACACCACCAACGGCTGGATATAGTAGCCCAGACTGCACTCCAGCACGCGGCCGTTCTGGACGGCCCAGAGGTACACCATCCAGTCCCCGAACAGCAGCACGGAGGCGGGTATCTCCCGCTTGAGCACCTGCTTATCCCGGAACACGGCCCAAAGCCGGGGCAGCTTGCCCTGCACCTTCAGGATGCACAGGCAGCACACCGCCGCCCAGACGATACGGCAGGCCATGAGGAAAAACGTGTCGATCTGGCCGCAGAGGTTGGTACACAGGAACCAGTACAGCGGTTGGAAGCCCCAGAGCAGGAAGCACACGGCCATGGCCGACAGCCCCCTGCGGTAATCAACGGTCTGCATACATATCCCTCGCTTTTCTGCTGGAAACCGGGCGTTCCGCCCATTTACAGCGCATCAGAATTATGTTATGATAGCACCGGAAACGCTCTTTTGCAAGACATTTTTCCCGCGAAAAGGAGACAAATATGCAGATATTCGACATGGACGGCACCCTGATCGACTCCAACGGCATCTGGAAGGACGTGGACACCGCGTTTCTGGCCAAGCGGGGGCTGCCGTATACAAGGGCATACTATGAGGGCGTGGCCCACACCATCTTCCCGCTGGCGGCGAAGTTCACCAGGGAGTTCTGCCATCTCCCGGAGTCGGAGGAGGCCATTATGGCGGAATGGATGGACATGGCCGGCGACCTGTACGGCACGTCGGTGCCGGTAAAGCCGGGGGTACGGGCCTATCTGGAGAAGCTGCGGGACGCCGGGGAGCGGATGATGGTGGTGACCAGCGCCGTGCCGGTACACTGCCGCACCGCCCTGACGCATCTGGGGCTGATGCCGTACTTTGAGCGGATCGTCTTCGCGCAGGAGCTGCACCGGGAGAAGAAAGACCCGGCGCTGTGGCGGCTGGCGGCGGAGACGGCGGGGGTCAGTCCGGAGGACTGCACGCTGTACGACGACTCGGTGGAGGCCTGCCGGGGCGCCAAGGCCGCCGGGATGCGCGCCGTGGGGGTGTACGACCCCTTCTTCGCCGCCACGGAGACGGAGATGCGGGCGGTGTGCAGCCGGTACATCCGGTCGTTTGAGGAGCTGGTATAAAAAAGGCGGGACGCGGTGCGTCCCGTCTTTTTTATCAGAAGCTGCCGATGGGGATGGAGCCGTCGTCCTTCCCTTTTTCGATGGCGTCGATGCGGACGTAGTAGCCCCTGCCGCCGCCCATGTCCACATGGACGCGGTCGCCCACCTTGGCGCCCATGACGGCGCGGCCCACCGGGGACTCCTTGCTGATGAGGCCCTTGAGGGCGTCCTGGCGCAGGGTGGTGACCAGCTGGATCCGCCGGCTTTTGCCCAGATTTTCCATGAAGATCTCCACCGTGTCGTACAGTCCCGCCGTGTCGGCGGAGGAGCGGTCCTCAATGACCTGCGCCGTCTTGATCATGCGCTGCAAATAGCGGATGCGGGCGTCGTTGCGATTTTTATCCTGCTTGGCGCATTTGTACTCAAAGTTTTCGCTGAGGTCGCCGAAGGCGCGGGCGGTCTGCACCTCCTCGATGAGCTTGGGGCGCAGCACCTGCACCCGGTAGTCGATCTCCTCCTGCATCTTCCGCAGGTCGCCGTGGGTCAGTTCGTCATGCATGGTCTTGTTCCTCCCATATCTCCGCCAGACGCGCCAGCGCCCGGGGCAGCTTTTCGATGTCGATGCCGGAATAGTTCATCACCAGTACATGGGGCGGCGCGGCGGCGGGGTCGCTGTAATATTCGGAGAGCATGGCCAGCCGCACGCCCCGCTGCGCCGCCAGACGGCGCAGCGCCCCGTCGGACAGGGGCGTATCCAGTGTCATCAGGAAGTGCAGGCCCGCGTCCTCCTCGGTGATGCGGGCGCGGGCGGCCAGCGGCCCGCCGCGGATACAGGCGATCACCGCGTCGCGCTTCTGGTGGTAGCGCTTGCGCATGCGGTTCAGGTGCTTTTCGTAGTAGCCCTCCGCCATGAACCGGGCCAGCGTGTACTGCTCGAAGCCGGAGACGGTGCTGGCATAGAAGCCCAGCTTTTCCCGGAACGCGGCAAGCAGCCGGTGAGGCAGCACCATGTAGCTGATGCGGATAGAGGGCGCGATGGTCTTGGAGAACGTGTTCAGATAAATGACCCGCCCCGCCTCATCCACAGAGAACAGCGTGGGGATGGGGCGTCCCACAAACCGGAACTCGCTGTCGTAGTCGTCCTCCAGAATGAAGCGGTCGGGGCCGCGCTCCGCCCAGTGCAGCAGCTCCTGCCGCCGGGCGATGGGCATGACGATGCCCGTGGGGTAGTGGTGGCTGGGGGATATGTGCACCACGTCGGCCCCGGCGGCGTCCAGCGCCGACACCGACAGGCCCGCCGCGTCCAGCGGGACGGATACCACCTCCGCCTGATTGCTGCGGTAGATGCGGGTGATCTTGCCGTAGCCGGGCTCCTCCACGGCGTAGCGCTTGTCCCGGCCCAGCAGCTGCACCAGCATGCTGTACAGCATCTCCGTGCCCGCGCCGATGATGATCTGCTCCGCGTCCACCGTCATGCCCCGGAACTGCCGGAGGTAGGCGGCGATGGCGCGGCGCAGCTCCGGCGCGCCCTGCGGCGGCATGGCGTGGAGCAGGCCGGTGCCCTGCTCCAGAATGGTCTGGCGCATCAGCCGCGCCCAGACGGTAAAGGGGAAATCCTCCGCCGCGATGGAGTTGGTGACAAGATCCATCTCCCAGTGGTGCTCGGCGGGGGGCGCGGCGTCCTGCCGGGGGAGCTGAGCCGTCAGCGGGCGCTGGACGGGGCTGACGTAGTAGCCCTTCTTCTCCATGCCGTAGATGTAGCCCTCGGCCATCAGCTGCTCGTAGGCGTTCTTCACCGTAATGACGCTGACCTCCAGATGGGCGGCCAGCGCCCGCTTGGAGGGCAGCTTCTCCCCCGCCGCCAGCCGTCCGGTGAGGATATCGGCCTTGATGCAGCGGTACAGCTGTTCGTACAGACTGACGCCGCCGGTTTTTGTCAGTGGATAGGTCAGCATGGCGTCCTCCATCTGGTATCAACAAGAAAAATCAAAATGGATATTTTAATAATACCAGTTACGACTATAATACAACTTGACCGCGATTGCAAGGGCTTTTTCGCCCGAGGCGGAAAGTAATTTGTGAGGTGCAAGACCATGTCCGACAAAAAGATCAGAACGATGGTAATGGCCGCCGTGCTGGCGGCGCTGGCCTGTGTGGCCACGATGGTGGTGCAGATCCCCTCCCCTATGAACGGCTTTGTAAATCTGGGTGACTGCTTTGTGCTGCTGAGCGGCTGGCTGCTGGGCCCGTGGTGGGGCGCTGCGGCGGGCGGTATCGGCTCCATGCTGGCCGATCTGCTGCTGGGCTACGGCCACTATGCGCCGGGCACGCTGGTCATCAAGGGTCTGATGGCGCTGGTGGGCGCGCTGGTGTTCAAGGCCTTCGGCAAGAGCACGGTGGGTACGCTGGTCAGCGGCGTGGTCAGCGAGGTCATCATGGTGGCCGGTTACTTCGGCTATGCCGCGCTGCTGCTGGGCAAGGGCATCGGTGCCGCGGCCAGCATTCCCGGCAATCTGGTGCAGGGCGCTGTGGGTCTGGTGGCCGGATTCCTGCTGATGCAGGTGGCCCGCCGCACACATCTTGAAGAAAAGGTCAGCGTGTGATATACTATATGGCGAGCCGGAGAGCGGCTCGCCATATTCTTTTGAATTTACGTTGAACGAGGTGTTTTTTATGGCAGGTATCGTGCATGAGCTGGAGCAGAAGGGTCTGCATGAGCAGGTACGGCAGGAGGCGGCCAACGCGGCGGCCCAGCTGGCGGAGGCGGCGCATCTTCACAAGGGCCAGATCGTGGTGGTGGGCTGCAGCACCAGCGAGGTCGTAGGCAAAAAGGTGGGCAGCTGGTCCACGCCGGAGATCGCCAACGCCATCTTCGAGGGGCTGCACAGCGTGTTCGGCCCCATGGGCGTGTACATCGCCGCCCAGTGCTGCGAGCATCTGAATCGCGCCATCATCGTGGAGCATGAGGCCGTGCCCAACGGTGAGATCGTCAATGTGGTGCCCCAACCCAAGGCGGGCAGCTCCTTTGCCACCGCCGCGTACCACGCCTTCGCCCATCCGGTGGCACTGGAGGAGATCCGCGCCGACGCCGGACTGGACATCGGCGGTACGCTCATCGGCATGCACCTGAAGAAGGTGGCGGTACCGGTGCGGCTGGCACAGGATCACATCGGCGACGCCATTCTGCTGGCGGCACGGGTGCGGCCCAAGTTCATCGGCGGTGACCGCGCCGTATACGATGAAAGCCTGAAGGACGGTTATCCGGTGCTGTGAGGGGGATGAGGAAACTGAAAAAGAGACGCCGGTGGCGTCTCTTTTTCAGTATTCCAACATGGCTGGTAGTTTTTCTTGGATCAATTTTGCGCCACTAAAAATCAGACAATAATCTCTATCTGACAACCCCAATTCCTTCTGCGAATAACGTTCCATTTTTTTCAACCAAATGTATGACGCAACCAAAGTATTTAGCTTTGTGAAATTGCAAAGCGTCTCATCACGCTTTGCAATGTTACCCGTTGCCGCAAAGTTATGCCCATAGCAAGTCGGACAGACATTATACACCGGGCAGTTCTCACAGCGTGGATCCATTGTTTCCATTTCGGCAAATACTTTTGAAATCACCTCCGCCGCATTTCCTTTTTTTGCAGCAGAAAGAGGTTGAAACAAATGGCAGGGGTAGCGTGTCCCTTCCACATCATAAGCGCTTAAACTAACACCCGCGCCACACCAGCGATTTATTTTCTGCTCATAATTTACACTTTCAATGTTTAAGTCCAGCATTCTGCACATAGGTACATCCGGATTTTCAATATAGTACTGTGCGAGTCGCTCTAATTGAATGTTCATTATCTGAAGAAGGTCTTTTCTTTGCCAATCTACACCATATGCCAGATTGTTACTAAATGGAATACCTTTTTCGTGTAAAAAAATAACACTTTCCGCCAAGTATGGCAACGATTCCGGTGATATGGTCATTTTTGCTGTTTGCAACGGCCATATCCTTCGGAAAAAATCAATGTCGATCAGGTCATATGAATCTGAACGATTGATATTATGAGCCTCTCGGTTTCCGTCAAGGCTCAAAGAACAGACAAAGCGTTCTCTATTCGCGGCCAGCCAGTCTTGTATTTCCCGATGTACCAATGTCCCGTTCGTTGTCGTGAAACATAGACATCTTTTATCCCATTTTTTTCTCCAGATATACCCACATATCTCTTGAATAAAATCAAATCGCAAAAAAGGCTCACCGCCAAAAAACTGTATCTCACAGGTGTCAAATCCATCTTGTTTTGATAGCTCATATTCAATAATGCTTTGTGCCGTCTCGATCGACATTGCCCGCGAACTTTTATTCTTCTCATAACAATAGCTGCAATCCAGATTACACTGTTCTGTAATTGTCAGCATTACGGTTTTCTTCTCCATTGTGAAAACTGTCTCCTCCCGATAAAATGAAATGGGTCAGCAACATTGTGCCGACCCATTTTCCTCCATTCCTCAGCGCGGGCCGTGCGGGCCGCACCCCCCTCGCTCTGCGCACCCGCTTACGCAGGAATTCGCACAAGTACCGCCAACACCACAGCCGCAATCACCATAGGCACTACAAGGCGTTTTCGCAAATTGTCCGCTTGTCTTTTCGACTTTTTCCAGTACCTTGCCAACTCTTTGGCCGATCAACGCCATCGCTGTACAATCAATAATGAATGAATTCATCTTTATTCTCCTTCCTTCCTCTTTTTGAACTGGCCGCATGTACAAATGCTGTCGTTTTTTACTTCGCCAGTAATTCTACACTCACGATGCTGCCAGTAAATACAGTTGCTACACCTTCCGTCTCTATCCATCACCGCTTTTATACTCCTTACACGCCCAGAACTTCTCTAAGCGCATCCTCGATTATCGTATAGTAGTTATACTCTGCATCGTAGGCTTGTTGATCTACCTTAAAAATCGCCCCCAACGCCATCTTTGCCAGACTTCCGCTGTTCTTCCGATCCTCATCCTGATTCTTTTTACCCGTAAGCACACTTGTTCCAAAGTAATTTACATATACAAATGCCATTGTCCCCGTCTTTTGAAGGCGAATGCAATATTTAAAATAATCTGCTTCATGTTCCGAATTAACGATGCAGAGGCATTCTTCGTATTTTTTGTTAAAAAGTCCGCCTGACTGCACCTGATCCTCCCGAATATCGAAAGGAACACCATATTCGGAAATCGCATCGTGCAGCATGTTCTTCAAAACTGCCAGAGAAAGTCCTCCTCCATTTTTGCACCGAATCTGCTCCGGGAAACTATCAAACGCTTTCAAATCGCTCAGATATACCATTTTTATGCCTCCTGCAAATCAAATTACGTCTTATCCGTTGACTCTTCTTAGACCGAATACTTAAAATACCTCAGTAATTGCTTGACATCATCGTTGTCCAGACCGTACTTGGCGATCAGCTGCTTCTGTATCTGCCTGAGTGCTTCCCTGTCCTGCGAATCATTTGCAGCCTCAATTGCTGATTTGTATTTATAGTAGTCGCTTGTCGTCATCTTCTCGATCGCTCTCACCCCTTTTCGTCTTGTCCACGTTTTTTATTGTGTACAATTCAAAACGCTTTTTTTCTACACTAAACCGCGTGTTATCCTCTTGATAAAGCAAGAATTTTCTGTATAATTGTATTGTAGAAAGTGTTCCTTTGCGATTTGCAAAAGTACACATTTCCAAATTGTCCCCCTCGTTTGGTTAGCCACCCTTTTCAAATTTCACCGCCTTTCCGTAAAACGTTCCGGTAGGCATGCCGCAGGCGGCCGCCGCCTGCTTGAGCGTCAGCTCCTTGGCGCGCCACGCCCGGTGTATCTCGTAAAAATTCTCCGACAGGGGCAGCGGCGGGCGTCCGAATTTTACGCCGCGCGCCCTGGCCGCCGCGATACCCTCTTCCTGACGGCGGCGGATATTTTCCCGCTCAGACTGGGCCACAAAGGAGAGGATCTGCAGCACCAGATCGGCAATGAATGTGCCCATCAGGTCTTTCCCCTGCCGGGTGTCCAGCAGCGGCATATCCAGCACACAGATGTCCACCCTCTTTTCCTTGGTCAGCAGCCGCCATTGCTGCTGTATCTCCCCATAATCCCGCCCCAGCCGGTCGATGCTCAGCACATAAAGCAGGTCGCCCGGCTTCATTTTTTTCACCAGCCGCTTGTACTGCGGCCGGTCGAAGTCCTTGCCCGACTGCTTGTCCATGTAGATGTGCTGCACCGCCACGCCCTTGCCGTGCAGCGCCACCAGCTGGCGGCTCTCGTTCTGATCCGCGCTGGAAACGCGGATATAGCCATATACGTCCATACATCCTCCTTCTGCCACAGGAGGTTCAGTGTATCGTCCTCCCGCCTGTGGCCTGATTCTACACCTTTGGCCGCAGATGGCAGATAGTTGCCCGTGTATGGACAGCGAAAAGGGCAAAAAAAGGGAGTCCCTTGGCTTGAAGCCAAGGGACTCCCTTTTGCTTTACGATACGGGGAACGCGAATTTCAGCGCCAGAAAGATCACCAGCGCCGCTGCCGCCGCGATGAGCATGGGGCGCACGCGCTTGCGATCCTTTTCCGCGCGCTCCTTGTCCTCGTGCTCGTTCTTATAGCGGACGTAAGACCACGCCGCGCCCAGCAGGCACAGCAGCGGCACGAAATACAGTCCGATCAATGCCACATAACCCATAAAAGCTCCTCCTCCCGTTTGGGACAGTATACCGAAAAACCGCCGCCGCGTCAAGGAGGGCGGGGAAATATCCCGCGTGGAGCGGCAGATAGATAAAAGGAACTCCGCCCGGCGGACGGAGTTCCTTTTGGGTATCAGGAAAAAGAGCTTACTTGGCGGCCTTGGCAGCCTTGATGGACTCGATCAGCTCGGGAACGACCTTGAACAGATCGCCCACGATACCGTAGTCAGCCACCTCGAAGATGGGAGCGGTGTCGTTCTTGTTCACGGCGATGATGCACTCGGAATCCTGCATACCAGCCTTGTGCTGGATAGCGCCGGAGATGCCCAGAGCGACGTAGACCTTGGGATGGACGGTCTTGCCGGTCTGGCCCACCTGATGGTCGGCGGAGATCCAGCCGGCGTCCACGCAGGCGCGGGAGGAACCAACCACGCCGCCCAGCACCTCGGCCAGCTCCTCGGCCAGCTTGATGCCGCCCTCCACGTCCTTGGAGATACCGCGGCCAACGGACACGATGAAGTCGGCGCCGATCAGGTCCACCAGCTTCTTGGCGGCCTTGACGGTATCCACCACCTCGGTGTGGATGTCAGCAGCGGTCAGCTCGAACTTGGGCTCGATGATCTCCACGTTCTTGGGGCACTCGCGCTTCTTCATCACGCCGGGGCGAACCGTCGCCATAGCGGGACGGAAGCGGGGGCAGATGATGGAGGCCATCAGGTGACCGCCGAAGGCGGGACGGGTCATCTTCAGGTCGCGGGAGACGTCATGCGGCTCCTTGTTGATCATCACGGTGCCCAGCTTCTCGATGCGCTCCTCGGGCAGCGTGGAGGCCTCCTTCAGGAAGCCCTTGTAGTTGGGCATATCGATGTCCAGATGGGTGCAGTCCGCGCACAGGCCGGTGTGCAGGCGGGCGGCGCAGCGGGGAGCCAGGTCGCGGCCGATGTTGGAGGCACCGAACAGCAGCACCTCGGGCTTCAGCTCCTCAACGGCCTCCACGATCACCTTGGTGTAGGCATCGGTGGTGAAGTCCTTCAGCAGGGGGGAATCGTAGACATAGACCTTGTCTGCGCCGTACTGGCCCAGCTCAGCGGCGATGCCCTTGACGTTGTCGCCCAGCAGGATGCCGCACAGCTCCACGCCCAGCTCGTTGGCCAGCTTCCGGCCCTCGGAGATCAGTTCGAAGGTGGTGGGCATCATCACGCCCTGACGCTGCTCGCAGAAAACCCATACGTTTTTGAAGGCAGCGGTATCAGCACTATTAAAAGCCATTTTCGTTTCTCCTTCCTTAGATGATGTGCTTGGCGGCCAGAATGCCTGCCAGCTTGTCGGTGGTAGCCTTG
>ERZ1023848.156-NODE-156-length-27985-cov-18.563588_pt1 | contig 27985 bp, 28 predicted proteins | sample MGYA00380385_ERZ1023848 | MGnify/ENA primary metagenome ERZ1023848 (study PRJEB33179, sample SAMN07449069) | human gut metagenome | biome: Human-gut; feature: Human associated habitat; material: Faeces | host: Homo sapiens | place: India:Kasaragod | collected...
AAAGATAGTGCAAGCCGAGAGAAGAGCAAAACAAACTTGTTTGAATTTGCTCGTCCGAGGCGCCGCCTATGTTATGTTTTTTCCGGCATTCAGCGCAGTGCGCTTCAGAAAAAGCAGGCGTTATTGTTTGTTGCGCAGTTCAGCAATCAAATCGTTGATGATATATGTGTCGCTCATCAGGTGAAGCCCGTATTTCTCATCATGGAGCATACGGCTGGTTTCGGAATCGTAAAACAACTCCAGTGCACGTTCGTTTGAGATGTTGAGCGTGTCGGCAAGCTGCTTGACGATTCTTGCTATTTTGTTCCACAAAAGAAAGTCCTTCATAAGCTAAATGATTTTATGAGATTGAAATGTCAGAAGTTTGGTCGTATAGATTAGTAAGATAGAATCCCGGACCAAAATCCAAGTCCTTTCTGCCAATGCTGACAATTGGCTTTTCGACCACGACAGTCGATCCGTGGTAGAGAATTGATTTATCCATTCCGCCTCCTTTCCCAATTTTTCAAAGCCTCGACAACATCGTTGGCAACCGCCTCGCGGCTCTCGGTGTGCAGCGTGTCGTAGCAGTCCACGATGAAATTTTTTATAAGACCAGCCCGTTCAAGCCTCCGTCTCATTTCGGCAGGTGTTATGCCTAATTTTTTAGCGGAAGCCTCGATAGCCAATATCGTGAACGACAGGCGGTCAAGTTCAGCAGTACGTTTCATTGTCTCCATTGCCGTAGATGTTGTTTGTTTTTTGCAAAGATAGTGCAAGCCGAGAGGAAAGAAAAGAGCTTGCTCGAATTTCTTTCCCGAGGCGCCGCCTATTTTATGAAAAGATAGTGCAAGCCGAGAGGAAAATGAAGTTTACTTCAATTTTTCCGAGGCGTCGCCGGTTTTATGCAAGAGCAAAACAAACAAGGTTGAAATAATATTCATCAGGGATTCCCTTTTTTCCTTTATAAATAACCCATCATTCGTTATCTTTGTAGAAACCGCTTAAAAACAGACTATTTACACGAAATTTGTAAACCTAAAACAATTAACGATATATGGGATTTTTTAGATACCTGACACTGCTTTTCTGCTTATGCACAATAACGTTGACACAGGCTCAACGCTATGAGGTGGACTGCCTTGTAAGCTCTGAAATAAAAGCTGTCGCAGCCGACAAACCAACGGAATTTGACGGCACCCGCACCGTGCTCTATCTGCGCAACGGCACGCTCGTGAATGTGGTGGAACGCAAGGTTGCCGGAACCGACGGGCAGGAAGCCTCGCATCTCAAGCAGTCCGGTGACACGCTCGATGTGAGGCAGATAAAAGCCGTGATTGAATACGACGGCAAGTTGCAAAATGTGTCAATTCTGCATCAAGGAGACCGGATTGTTGAATGATGGCTGTTACGGTATGGCATCAGCGGCGGCGCTCACGCGACGCATGCTGCGCCATCGGCTGTCCCTCGACGTTGTCGAGGGTTAACATCAGGCGTGACCGCTCACGCGGTCAGATTTTGCACTATTTTTTGATAAGATAGGCTGCGGTTCGGCAAAACATTGTCAAGCAAACTTGAATGTTTTTCGCTCACCTTGCACTATCTTTGAATAAAATAGGCTGCGGTTCGGCAAAACATTGTCAAGCAAGCTTGAATGTTTTTCACTCACCTTGCACTATCTTTGCAGAAAAATTGTGTGATGAAGAAATTTAGAATTGGGCTGTTGCCCCGAATTATCATAGCGATTGTGCTTGGTATCGGCACAGGATTTGTGATGCCGGAAGTGGTGGTGCGTTTGTTTGTCACGTTCAACGGGCTGTTCAGCCAGTTTCTCGGATTTATTATACCTCTGATTATCGTGGGCCTTGTCACGCCAGCCATCGCCGACATCGGCAAGGGCGCGGGCAAGATGCTTGTGGCAACAACGCTGCTGGCGTATGTCGCCACGGTGCTGTCTGGATTCCTGTCGTTCGGGGTGGGCGATGTGGTGTTTCCGCATCTGATCACCAAAAACATCTCGATAGAACAGATAAGCGAGGCGCATGGCATAGAGCCGTTTTTCACGGTCGCCATCCCCGAGCCGTTGAACATTATGACTGCGCTTGTGATGGCCTTCACTGTGGGCCTTGGACTCGCGCATCTGAAATCCACAGCGCTGCGCGACGCGTTTGTAGACTTGAAGGATATAATCGTTAAAACCATACAGGCTGTAATCTTGCCGCTGCTGCCGTTGTATATTTTCGGCATTTTTATGAACATGACGCATTCCGGCCAGGTGGTGCATGTGTTGTCTGCGTTTATGAAGGTGATAGTTGTGATTTTCATACTTCACATTTTCCTTCTCATCTTTCAATTCAGCGTCGCCGGACTTGTGGCGAAAAAGAATCCTTTCCGCCTGCTGCGCAATATGCTGCCGGCATACTTCACGGCGCTCGGCACATCGTCTTCGGCAGCGACCATCCCTGTGACGCTGCGCCAGACTATTGCCAACGGCGTGGACGAGGGTGTGGCAGGATTTGTTGTGCCATTGTGCGCCACGATACATTTGTCGGGCAGCACGCTGAAAATCGTTGCGTGCGCGCTGGCGTTGATGATAATGCAAGGCATTCCGTACGATTTTCAGATGTTTTCAGGTTTCATCTTTATGCTTGGCGTGACGATGGTGGCCGCTCCGGGAGTGCCCGGCGGAGCGATAATGGCGGCGCTGGGCATTCTGTCGTCGATGCTCGGCTTCGACCAAAACGCCCAGGCACTTATGATAGCCCTGTATATCGCTATGGACAGCTTCGGCACGGCATGCAACGTGACCGGTGATGGCGCTCTCGCACTCATCATCGACCGTTGTTTCCGCAAGAAATAGACGCGAGGAAATCCCTTGATGCCCTACAGCTCGTCGAGGTCGGCACCTTTGCGCTCCAGAATCGAGGCGGCAAGGCTGTCGCCGGCTTGCACGATTGACACCAAAGGATACAGCGTCTTTGCGGCGTCGTAGTTGCGCATATCCTCAAAACTTGTCATATTGACGCCCCATGCGCCCATGTGCCAACGCATGGCGAGCATCTCGGCATCGGTAAGTTCCAGTCCGCTGAGCAGAACGAGAATCACCGATTTCTCACCGTGTCCCATAGGAAAGTTCTTGTAGCTCACCTTGTAGCCTTCGCAGTCTTCCCACTGTCCGAGGCGGTTTTTGCGCTTCTTGATGCTACGGAAGTAAATGTCGCTTTTGCACACGTCGTGGAGCAAAGATGCTATGATTACGCTGTCGCGCGTCACCTCGGTTTCCAGCGAGGCGTCTATTTGCTTCATCCCTTCCCATACGGCAAGCGCCGCCTTGGCGGTGTTGAGCGAATGCTCCACAAGCCCACCCTCAGTGTTCAAGTGGTGACCGGCCGACGCCGGTGCGGTGAAGAAGCCTTGCTCCTCCAGGTCTTCAATCACGCCTTCCACGCCTTCGCGGCCGGTGGAGCGCAGCAATTCCAGAAATTCTTCTTTAGCGGTTTTGGTATCTTCCATTTTATATGTCTGTTTTTATACAAAATTACAAAAAAATATGCATCTGAGCTGATGCTGTGCGGATAAAAAAGTTTCCCGCCGCAACGACCTGCGGCAGGAAACCTGTTGTTTTGTCGCGTAGGGACACTATTTCTGGAACATATCTTTTATCGAGCCGATAGACGACAGGATGCCCGAAGCCTCGTAAGGGATGTAGACCGTCTTTCCGTCCTTACCGTTGACCATCTTCTCGAGCGTCTCGATATACTTCACGGCAAGCATATATGTAGCAGGGTCGGTCTTTGTTTCCTTGATGGCATCGGCTACGCGGCGTATAGCCTCCGCCTCGCCTTCAGCCTGCAGTATCTTGGCGCGCGATTCGCCCTCAGCTTTAAGGATTTCCGACTGCTTTGCCGCCTCCGCTTGGTTGATGCGCGACTCGCGCTCACCTTCGGAACGGAGGATGAGCGACTTCTTCTCGCCCTCGGCTTTAAGAATTTCCGCACGTCTGTTGCGTTCAGCCTGCATCTGCTTCTCCATCGCCTCCCGCACGCTTCCCGGAGGAGTGATGTCCTGCAGCTCAACGCGGTTCACCTTCACGCCCCATTTGTTTGTAGCCTCGTCGAGGATTGCCTGAAGGCGTGAGTTTATGGTGTCGCGCGAAGTCAGGGTCTCGTCGAGCTCGAGTTCGCCGATTACGTTTCGGAGCGACGTCTGCGTCAGTTTTTCAATAGCGTTCGGCAGATTGTCGATTTCGTATACTGATTTTTTAGGGTCGACAACCTGAAAATATAGCAGCGCGTTGATTTCGGTTGTTACGTTGTCCTTCGTGATCACCTGTTGCGAAGGAAAGTCGTAGACCTGTTCGCGCAAGTCGATAGACGAAGTGGCAGTCATGCGCACTATGGTGCGTCCGCCGAGTCCCGTCTCCACACGCCGGGTGTAGATTGTCTTAGGCTTGTCAATGAAAGGCCAGATGATGTTGAGTCCTGGGGGCAACACGCTGTGGAAGCGTCCGAGGCGTTCGATTACGCGCGTTTCCGATTGAGGCACGACTTTTACGCCAGCCATAACGAGAATCACCACAATTAAAATGGCGAGTCCGAGAAAAATCAATGATTCCATATAAATAAAGATTAAGAAGTTATTCCTCTTCGCGCTCCACGGTGAGAATGATGCTGTCGTAGCCAGACACACGCACCTTTGTCCCGACGTCGATTGGCGACGCGTCGGCGCTGACAGCCTGCCAGTTGTCACCGTCGATGCGCACACGTCCGGGGGTATTGACGCCGATTGCTTCGGTCACCGTCGTTGTCCTGCCTATCAAGGCATCCATGTTGCTGAGACAGTCGCGGTGCCTGCGCGCCTCCGCCTGGCGTTTTATCAACGGCTTGAAGGCGATGAACGACAGCACGGAGCCTATGGCTGCGGCAGTCAGTTGCGCCTCGATGCCGAAACCGATAAGCGACGTGGCGAGAGCCAGTGCGCATCCGCCCACAAGGCAGAATGCAGCGAAAGTGTTTGTAAGTAGTTCGACAATCACAAGAATGGCTGCGGCAATTAGCCACAACAACCAATTTGATAGAAATGTAAATTCTTCCATGGCTATGGTTCTTACGTTAGTAGACTACAAATTTAATGATTGACAATCAATATAGCAATAGAAAGCTGCCGTTTTTTTTGCGGAATGGAAAATGCAAAAGCCTGTGCTTCCGCCGCATTGCGTGATGGAGAAAAAAGCCTCAAATGTATAGGCTTTTTAGATGGGAAAGGTGCGGTTTTGTTAAGTTATTAAAAATCAAGTATTTGCCATAATAAACTGCACGAAATGGAAAATTTTTGCCCCTTCAAACTGCACGAAATGGAAAATTTTCAGACAAAAAAAGCGGACGCCGAGATGGTGTCCGCTTTGGGGTTGATGCTGTGGTTTGTTATTTCAACAAAGATGCAGGATCGAGGTTCTTGCCTTCGATATCCTTGAAGTAGCGGTATGTGCCTACCTTCAATTCCATTGTTGCAGACTCGTCGGCAACGATGATAGCCTTCTTGTGGAGCTGGAGAGCAGTGATTGTCCACATTTGTGAAACCGCACCTTCAACGCCCTGCTGCAATGCGCGGGCCTTGTTGTATCCGTTAACGATGAGGAGCACGCTCTTGGCAGAAGTGACAGTGCCGACGCCTACAGTCAAAGCAGTTGAAGGCACCTTGTTGATGTCGCCGTTGAAGAAGCGGGAGTTTGCAATCTTCGTGTCGAGAGTCAACGTTTTCTGGCGAGTGCGAGAAGAGAGGGATGATCCCGGTTCGTTGAATGCGATGTGTCCGTCAGGACCAACGCCGCCGAGGAACAGGTCGATGCCGCCGTAGCTGGCAATCTTCTCCTCGTAGCGACGGCATTCAGCGTCGAGGTCTTCGGCATTGCCGTTGAGGATGTTTACGTTCTCTTTCTTGATGTTGATGTGGCTGAAGAAGTTGTTCCACATGAAAGAATGATAGCTTTCCGGGTGTTCTTCCGGCAGACCGCAGTACTCGTCCATGTTGAAAGTTACAACATGCTCAAACGACACTTTTCCAGCCTTGTTGAGCTCAATCAAGTGTTTGTACATTCCGAGTGGAGAGCTGCCTGTAGGGCATCCCAAAACAAAAGGTTTCTCGGCAGTAGGGTTGGCCTCGTTGATGCGTGAAGCAACATAGTTGGCAGCCCATTCAGATACCTTTGCATAATCAGGTTCGATAATTAGACGCATATCTTTAAAATTTATGTTAGAATTTTTGCACAAAAGTAGGCATTATTTTTGAGATTACGCAGAATGTTACTACTTTTGTGCGGTAAAATAACCGGCATAAACCAAAAAATAAGATATTAAACGTTAATCATTATAAAAAACGTTTGTTGTTTTTGATAGAACATATACCTTTGCATCAACCGAAAACAGGTCTTAAAAAATGAAAACTAATTTAAGTTCACAAATCAAACTGGATCTCGTTCCAAAGAGATACTATGCACCGGAAAACAAGATTGAATATGCATCTTTGTGCCGGGAAGAGAAAGTGTTTACCCATATATCAGAGACAACCGACGACGGCGTTAAACTGCTCGCTGACGAAGTTGTTGCGACAATCAAGAAGAATGTCGAGAAAAAGGGCAAATGTGTTATTGCGTTAGGCACAGGCAACAGCGTGCTTCCGGTATATGCGGAGCTCATCAACCGTTACGAGAACAAGAAGGTTGATTTCGCGGACGTCGTGGTTTTCAACCTGTTTGAGTTCTATCCAACAGAAGCTGGCGCACCTTCAACGCTCGACCGCTTGAACAACTTGCTCCTCAGCAAGGTCAACATCAAGCCAGAGAATGTGCACTCATTCAACCAGGAAGTGGAAAAGGCCGACCTTTACGAAGGCTGCCGCGCTTATGAGGCAGAAATCGACGCATGCGGAGGTCTTGACCTCGTGCTTTGCGAAATCGGTGCTGCAGGCAACTTGGCATTCAACGCTCCAGGTTCGCAATTCTCATCAGCATGCCGCATGACCCTCATCGACAGCGTTACACGCCGCAGCGTGTCGAGCGCATACGACCTTGATGTGGCTCCTGCCACAGCAATCACACTCGGCATCGGCAACATCCTTGCAGCAAAGAAAGTGCTTGCAATGGCATGGGGCGAAAACCAGGCCAAGATTGTGAAAGCAGCCGTTGAAGACAAAGCATCCGAGACAGTGCCAGCGTCATTCCTTCAGATGCACCGCAACGCCAAAGTTGTTGTCGACTTGTCGGCAGCAGAGCGTCTCACCCGCATCTGCCACCCATGGCTTGTTACTTCGTGCGAGTGGAACAACAAGATGATCCGCCGCGCCATCGCATGGCTTTGCGAGAAGACAGGCAAACCAATTTTGAAACTTACAAGCAACGACTATAACGAGTATGGCTTGAACGAACTGGCAGCACAGTTTGGCTCGGCATACAACGTGAACATCAAGGTGTTTAACGACATTCAGCACACCATCACAGGATGGCCAGGCGGCAAGCCCGATGCAGACGACACCGACCGTCCGGAGCGCGCCAAACCATATCCAAAGCGTGTGATTGTGTTCAGTCCGCACCCAGACGACGACGTAATCTCTATGGGCGGCACGCTGAAGCGTCTCGTTGACCAGAAGCACGATGTGCATGTGGCTTACGAAACTTCGGGCAACATCGCAGTGGGAGATGAGGATATGTTCCGCTACATCCTCGTTATGGATCAAATCAAGAAAGAATTCGGTCTCGACACCGAACTTTATAATCAGAAATCAGAGGAAATCAAGAAGTTCCTCGCCGCAAAACATCCTGGCGACGTTGACTCTCTCGATCTCCGTATGCTCAAGGGCCGCATCCGCCGTGCTGAGGCAAAAACAGCCTGCAACTGGATGGGTGTTAAGCCAGAGAACGTACACCACCTTGACCTGCCGTTCTACGAAACGGGTACAATCAAGAAGGGCGACCTCTCTGAGCGCGACGTGAAAATCGTGAAAGATTTGATTTCTTCAGTCAAGCCTCATCAGATTTTCGTGGCTGGCGACCTTGCCGACCCTCATGGCACTCACCGTGTCTGCACCGACGCTGTTCTCGCCGCTATTGATGAACTTCTTGACGATGGCGTAGAATGGATGAAAGAATGCCGCATCTGGATGTACCGCGGCGCATGGGCAGAATGGGAAATCGACCACATCGAGATGGCAGTGCCTATGAGCCCAGAGCAGCTCCGCTTCAAACGCAACACCATCCTCAAGCACCAGTCGCAGATGGAGAACGCTCCGTTCCTTGGCGACGACGACCGCTTGTTCTGGCAGCGTGCTGAAGACCGCAACCGTGCCACTGCTCAACTTTACAGCAGTCTTGGCCTTGCATCCTATGAGGCAATGGAGGCGTTTGTAGAATATCATCCTATCCGATAAAAAAAATTTTTATCAGCATACAATATGAACTAAATCTTTGCGTTATTGTTATAAGAAAAAGCAACAACAACAAATAAGTGAATCATAGGTTAAGGAATCCGACGGATCGAGAGATTAGTCGGATTATTTTTTTAGGTGACTATATACGACAATACCCTAAATCTTTTTAGTCGAAAACTTTGTTAGATAAAACCGCTCAAGACGAAAGTTTTGGGCGGTTTTTATTTTGTTGAAAACTTTTCGCCTTTTTGCGACAGAATTTTTCGCTTGCCTGTTATAATATAGAAATGAAGAAGCGTTTTTGATATGGGCGATTTCATAAACACATCCTGATGAAATATCGGTTGGAATACCGTGGCAGTTATTTAGGCTATGTATCTGGCAAAGGTCTGGCCTGGATAGCTGTCTATGAACGCATTTTTGAATAGTTAAGCCCATATCTGAACGCTTCTTTCTTCTTATATCTGCTACCGCCAGCGGAGTGTTTCTCCCAAGAATTTTTCTCACCAAAGTTAATATACCCAAATCACAAAACATTTTGGGTATGGCAACTTTCAACTTTAGCGAATTTCGTACTTTGAAGCAACTTCAAAATACATTCAAGACAGAGGCAGACTGTATCAAATTCTTAGAGAAGAAACTTTGGGAGAATGGAGTGCCAGTTTCTCCCTTTGACCCAACCTCAAAAGTATATAAGCGTGGCGATGGTCTGTACCGTTGCAAGAATACGGGCAAGAACTTCAATATCAAGAAAGGAACATTCATGGAAGGCTCTAAAATTCCTTTGACCGACTGGTTCGTGGCGATATACCTGCTTACATCGGATAAGAAAGGAGCAAGTTCAATCAAAATAGCGTCATACCTTGGAGTCTCGCAAAAGACGGCTTGGTTTATGACCCAAAGGATTAGACAGAGTTTCAAGCAAGACCCAAATGAAAAGTTTGACGGTGAAGTAGAATTGGATGAAACCTTTGTAGGCGGCAAGAATAAAAACCGTCATTGGAACAAGAAAGTCAAAAACTCCCAAGGCAGAAGTTTCAAAGACAAAGTGCCCGTCATGGGCGTATTGCAGCGTGGCGGGAAAGTCTTTTGTAAAGTGGTAAAGAATACAAGTTACAAGCAACTTACCGCACCTATACTTCGGAAAGTAAAGCGTACCGCCACACTGTATTCTGACGAATGGTGCGGATACAAAACCGTGAACAAGGTATATAACCACCATGTAGTTGACCATGGTCACGGAATATATGTAAGTGGCGGGGCATATACCAATACCATTGAAGCCTTTTGGAGCAACTATTGTAAACGGTCAATAAACGGTATCTACAATTTCATCAGCCGTAAGCACATGCAGAAATACTTTGATGAGTTTTGTTTCCGCTATAATACCCGCAAAGTTTCTAATGACAAAAGGATTTGCGAACTTATAGCAAATTGCAAAGGAACAAGGATTACATACAAACAATTAGTTGCATAGAATGAAACAGAAGAAAATCCGCAAAAGTTTCATACCCGATGATATCCTCAACAAGGAACATGACCCCAAAGATTTTATTGAGGTCAATATCCATACAGATATTCGCAAGGTACGGGAGAATTTGAAACGAAAGAAAAAGGGTAGGAAATAAATCCTGACCCAATTAAGGTGTTTGTATATGACCTATCGTGGCATGAAGCGTTCATCCCTTTCTCTTTCCTCACGGGAAGAATTATATGGTTTGTAATTCGTGTTAGATGATTGCAGCCTTGTCGATAGTCTCAATCTTTCTTCTTCAATTATTCGTTCTTTGCGATGTTTCTCTGTTTCGCCAAGACATAAGAGTAGAATGGCAGGTGTTATTGGAGAAGTAAACAAAGCAAGCAGTACCCATGGAAAGGCGTGGCGTCCTCTTTTGCGAGCCATCCGTGCTACAAGCACTAAAAACCATACTGGCAAAGCAATAAGAAGAATAATTCCAGCAAGAGCCAGACATAAGAATAGAATTTCGCTATTGTCCATAACTTTACATTTTCGTTTCCTCCACAGGCAACCGATAGGAGAAGTTTAACAATGTTAGTTATAGAAAGTGGGCTGCCATCCGTGTACCTCGAAAGCATCGCCAAACGCTTGTACAAACACACAGATGAGCAGCCCACGGTATGAGCTGTTCTCTGTGCCTTGTTTGTACTTCTTAAATTGGCGATTTATCGAGTATAAGGCACTTCCTTATTTTTCAAAAACTTTGTCCCGAAAGACGGTGCAAAGATAGGGATAAAATTCGTACTTTTGTGTAACTTAAAAAAGTTTAGTAATGAATGAGATTATAGTCAGATGTCCTAATTGCGGAACAGATAACCATTTCTTCCCTCCAAGAATAGTTGAGATAGGCTATTTTAGTTGCATTAAGTGCGGAAAATCACTACCTCTTGTATTTTACGATGAACTATTACCTCATGACCATCAACAACATAATGAGAAGGAAGACCAAGGGTAAAACCGTCAGGTTGAGATAGTAGGAAGTCAACCCATTCTTTAAGTCTGCAACCTTCTGGCTCATTGCGGAAAAAATCTTCTATTTCCTTGCGTCCATGTAACTCTAATGAATCCATAATTGTGTTTATCTTAACGATTATAATCTCAACATTTCATCTTTCTGATTGTCTTCTTCCGTAGGGTGATAAATTTTCTGAAGAAGCAAATCTATGTAAGGTTTACGGTCACGTGGCGCAAACCTTACAAGATATTCTTTCAAATCCACCTCTTTGATTGAGAATTTCTCGACATTCTCCCTGACCTTATATATGGGAGTAATTGCTTCCTCATTGACCGTGATTACTTCCGAAGCACGGAACATTTTCTGAATTCGTTTTGCGATGTTATAGTCCAGCATACTATCAGAGTTTATATTATGAGTAGATAAACTTTGATATGGTACTAATGCGTATAAATCCAAAATTATTTAGGGTAATGTCGTATATAGTCACCTTTTTTTATATATGTCTGGCATTCATTGGTGCGGTCGCAGCCCTTCCAAACGATGAATCTTTCTCCAAAACGTTCGCCCGCCACACAATAATTAAGGAGTCTGCGACTCTCCGAGTCTAAATAATTATTACAAATTGGATGAATTGTCGTACCTTTGTGGCATGGAATGGATAAACAGTGTGCTTTTTGAGCATTCGGCAATACAGGCTGTTGTCGTGATGGCTCTTATCATATTCTCAGGACTGGCGCTCGGCCGCATTCGTGTGGCTGGTATTTCGCTCGGTGTCACATTCGTGTTTTTTATGGGCATTTTCGCCGGTTATCTCGGCTTGTCGATCGACCATCAGATGCTCAACTATGCAGAAAGTTTCGGATTGGTGTTGTTTGTCTACGCCCTCGGTCTGCAAGTGGGACCGGGTTTCTTCAGCGCGTTCCAGCAAGGCGGACTGAAGATGAACCTCGCCGGACTGGTGCTGATTCTGCTCGGCACGCTCACCGCCGTGGCGATGAGCCTCGGACTTGGATACGGCATCGGCGACATGACAGGCGTGCTGTGCGGAGCCACGACCAATACCCCCGCGCTTGCCGCTGCCCAGCAGACGCTTGTGCAGCTTGGGCTTCCGGCAGAAACGGCAGCCCTCGGTTGTGCCGTCACCTATCCGCTCGGTGTGGTGGGCGTGATTTTCGCCATCATCGTTCTGCGCAAGTTCTTCACCCGCCCCGGCGACTTGAAGGAGCGCGAGGCAAATCATTCCGACCATACGTTTATCGCCACGTTCGTAATCAAGAATCCGGCAATCTTCCACTATGCAATCGGTGATGTGCAGCGGTCGTCGACGTCGCAGTTCATCATTTCCCGTCTGTGGCGCGCCAAAGAACTGATAATGCCCACGTCGCGTGTCACCCTTGAGGAAGGCGACCGCATACTCGTTGTCACTACGGAGAAAGACGTGGAGGCACTCACAATCCTTTTCGGAGAACGCGAGAGCCGCGACTGGAACCACCACGTGAATTGGAACAAGCTTGACCGTCAGTTCGTGTCGCGCCACATCATCGTGTCGCGTCCGGAAATCAACGGCAAACGTCTTGGCTCATTGCGTTTGCGCAACACGTTCGGCGTCACGGTGTCGCGTGTGCTGCGCAGCGGCGTGATGCTTCTTGCCACCCCCGACCTCGTGTTGCAGATGGGCGACCGGCTCACGATGGTGGGCAACGCTTCCGACATAGAGAATGCCGAGAAACTTATAGGCAACCGTGCCGGCTCGCTCAATGAGCCGAACCTTGCGGTGATTTTTGTGGGAATCTTCCTCGGACTCGCATTGGGAATGATTCCAATCAGCCTGCCGTCGACCGACGTGCCTGTGCGTCTTGGACTTGCCGGCGGACCGATTGTGGCGGGACTGCTGATGGGCCGCTACGGACCGCGTCTGCATATGGTCACCTACACCACACGTTCTGCCAATCTGATGCTCCGCGGCATAGGCTTGTCGATGTATCTTGCCTGTCTCGGCCTTGACTCCGGCGCACATTTCTTCGACACGCTTGTCGGACCGCAGGGACTTGCCTGGATTTCGCTCGGAGTAGTGCTTACCGTTGTGCCGACAATTATCGTAGGCATAATGGCGATGCGGTGGTTCAAATTCAACTTCGGGGAGACGTGCGGCATGCTTTGCGGCGCCATGGCCAACCCGATGGCGCTCACTTATGCCTCCGACAACATCAAGGGCGACGCGCCGGCGGTGAGCTATGCCACTGTCTATCCTTTGGGCATGTTTGTGCGCGTGATTATCGCGCAGCTGCTCATCCTTATGCTGTAGGAACTTAGCTGAAAAACAAAGATAGGAACTTAGCTGAAAAACAAAGAAACGAATCTAATATAATATAAAACTCAAAAAACTAATATCTATGATTAAAAATCTTTTAGGGAAAATGCTGCTTGCCATAGCGACGGCGGCTGCATTATGGAGTTGCGGCGGCGTGGAACGCCCGGTGGAGTATGTTGCAGTGAAAATCGACGGCTCTGAACTGTAGAGCGTATTGCTTTTTTTAGCGGTGTTTAGAAAATGTTCCACATGGCATAACTTGTTAACAACTTGTCCGATAATGCGTGGAACAATGGAGTTATTAACAAAAAGGGCAAGTTATCAACAATTCCGGCAGTTTTTCCGTTTTTCGTTTTGCCGTTGAAATGAAAAGTCATTCCTTTGCATTCGTAAAACGAATAGACTATGGGTAAAATTATTGCTATCGCCAACCAGAAAGGTGGCGTCGGAAAAACAACCACATCCATCAATCTTGCAGCCTCGCTCGCCACGCTTGGCAAGCGGGTGCTCATCATCGATGCCGACCCGCAGGCCAATGCCACGTCGGGACTGGGTGTAGATCCGAAACAAATGTCTTCATCGATTTATGAGTGTCTTGTCGACGGTTATCCTCTGCGCGGCGCCGAATGCAGCACGTGTGTGGACAAACTCGACCTTGTGGGCTCGCGCATCGACCTTGTGGGCGCGGAGCTTGAACTCATCAACAAGCAGAACCGCGAGCGGGTGCTCAAAGGACTGCTCGAAGAGGTTAGAGACAACTACGACTACCTGATCATCGACTGTTCTCCGTCGCTCGGACTCATCACGGTCAACGCGCTCACGGCGTCAGACTCGGTGATAATTCCCGTGCAGGCGGAATATTTTGCATTGGAAGGCATCAGCAAACTGCTCAACACGATACGCATCATCAAATCGAAGCTCAATCCGCAATTGGAAATCGAGGGCTTCCTTCTGACGATGTACGACGCGCGTCTGCGCCTCGCCAACCAGATTTTCGACGAGCTGAAAGGGCATTTCGGCGATATGGTGTTTGACACGGTGATTCCACGCAACACCCGTCTGTCGGAGGCTCCGAGCCACGGGCTTCCAGCCATCCTTTATGATTCGACAAGCCGTGGCGCCACAAGCCACATGCAGCTCGCCAAAGAATTACTCAAACGCAACAAACAGTAACCGCTATGTCAAAGAAACTTATGGGACTCGGCCGTGGACTCGACTCGCTGATTTCGATGGACAACATCCAGACCAGCGGTTCGTCGGCTATCAATGAGATTGAACTGTCGCAGATTTCTCCAAACCCCGAACAGCCGCGTGCATGGTTTGACGAGGAGTCGCTTGAAGAGCTTGCCTCTTCGATACGCGAGCTTGGAATCATACAGCCGCTCACGCTGCGCAAACTCGGAGCAGACCAATATCAGATAATTTCGGGCGAACGCCGTTACCGCGCCGCCAAGAAAGCCGGACTGACAACGGTGCCGGCATATATCCGTACGGCAAACGACAGCGAGCTGACAGAGATGGCGCTCATCGAAAACATTCAGCGCGAGGACCTGAATGCCATAGAGGTGGCGCTGACGTTTAAAAAACTCATCGACCAATATCGGCTCACACAGGAGCAGTTGTCGACGCGTATAGGCAAGAAACGCGCCACGATAGCCAACTTCCTGCGTCTGCTCAAACTGCCGGCAGAGGTGCAGCTCGGTCTGCGCGACCGCCGCGTTGACATGGGTCATGCACGTGCGCTTCTGGCGGTGGAGAACCCGAAACTGCAACTGCGCCTTTACAACGAAATCCTGAAGAAAGGATTGTCGGTGCGCCAGGTTGAGGAGCTTGCAAAGGAATACAACGAGGCCTCGGCGACAGAAGCGCCGAAGAAGGCGGCTTCGGCAAGCATCTCAAAGGAGTTTGAAAGCCTGAAGAAACACCTGTCGTCGGCGTTCCAGACCAAAGTGCAGTTCTCCTGCGACAAGCAAGGCAAGGGAAAAATAGCATTTCCTTTCAAGAATGAGGAAGAACTTGCCAGATTAATTACTATCTTTGACCGCGTAAAAGGTAACTTGGATTAGAAAATTTAGTAACAAAATTGAAATTTTTGTCAAAAGCCGCGTTCACAGGCAACGAAATATTAAAAAAAAGTATAGCATTGGCGCTATGCTTGGCTTTCTCATTCTCATTTCCTATCTTTGCTGATGAAAGTCAGCCGGATGGTCAAGGGATGGCGCCCGTTGATGGGACGGATACTCCCGACGCTGTGGTTGCTGTCGACTCGATGTCGATAGCCGAGCCTCTTGTCCGCACTGACATGGCTGCTGACTCCACTCTTGTGGCAGCCGCCGACTCCGTGCCATCGCCGATAGGCGTGAAGCGCATATTCAATCCCGACCCCAACCGCGCGCTGTGGCTTTCTGTCCTTTGTCCGGGTCTGGGGCAGATTTACAACCGCCGCTATTGGAAAGTGCCGATAGTGGTGGGTGGATACGTCGGTCTGGCATACGCCACATCTTGGAACAACAGGATGCTCTCTGACTATACGAAAGCTTATAGAGACATCATGGACAGCGATCCGAACACAAAAAGTTATATGGATTTCTATCCATCCACCACAAAGGAGGAGGACATCGACAAAACGTGGCTTACGAAGGCTCTGAAGTCGAAAAAAGACTTCTATCGCCGTAACCGCGACTTGTGTATCATCGGTATGGTCGGACTTTATGCCGTCTGCATTATTGATGCCTACGTCGACGCTTCGCTGTCGCATTTCGACATTTCGCCTGACCTCTCGATGAGCATTTACCCGTCGATTGAGCAGAACGACACGAAACCTTCTTTTGGAGTGGGTTGTGCTTTCACTTTTTAAAAGTTGAACCGCTAAAACGGAAAGGAAACAGATGAAGAAACAAATATTGGCATTGTGCCTGATTGCCGGCGCGGCGTTGACGTCGTTCGCCCGGCCTACCGTGCTTTCGCTGAAGGAGAACATTCAGGACAGCACTATCGTCTATCCACAAAGTTTTGAGACCGACACTCAGGAACTGATGAAGAACTGGTATCTTCAGAACTACGCAGTGGTTGACCGTTCGGGTGCCAACCTCAGCGATGTGCCTACGTCTGACAAAGATTTCATCGCACGGCTACAGAAGATGCCCACAGTCATTGAGATGCCATACAACGGAGTGGTGCGCAGCTACATCAATATGTACACGCAGCGCCGTCGCCAGCTGGTGGAGGAGATGCTCGGGCTAAGCCTCTATTATATGCCGTTTTTCGAGCAGGCACTCGAGAAAGAGGGTGTCCCTTTGGAACTGAAATATCTACCGGTGATTGAGTCGGCGCTGAATCCAGATGCTGTGTCGCGCGTGGGCGCCACCGGTCTGTGGCAGTTTATGCTGACCACCGCCAAGGGCTTGGGGCTGGAGGTGAACTCCATCATCGACGAGCGCCGCGACCCTATCCGCTCATCTGAAATGGCTGCAAAATACCTTAAGCAACTTTACAACATCTATGGCGACTGGTCGCTTGCCATCGCTTCCTACAACTGCGGTCCGGGCAATGTGAACAAGGCTTTGCGCCGCGCCGGAGGAACTGCCGACAAGAAGAAGGATTTTTGGGACATATATTTCTATCTGCCGCAGGAAACGCGCGGATATGTGCCTGCGTTTATCGCGGCAAACTATGTGATGACTTATTACAAGGACCACAACCTCGGAAAGTCGCTTGCACGTCGGCCTATTCTTACCGACACAATCCACGTGAACAAGCGAGTGCATTTCGAGCAGATATCGGCGGTGCTCAACATCCCGATGGAGGAGCTCCGCGTGCTCAACCCGCAATACCGCAAGGATGAGATTCCGGGCGACATCCGTCCGTATGCGCTTACACTGCCGTCGCAGCAAATCTACAGCTACATCGTCAGCGAGGACAGCATCGTTGCCCACAATGCTGCGCTCTATGCCCGCCGTGATGTGGTGGTGCCTGTCGATCCGTCGACAGTCAGCAACGACGATGGCGAGACGACAACGAAGCTTGTGGTGAAGTATCACAAGGTGAGACGCAACGAGACAATCTCGATGGTGGCGCGCAAATACGGCGTGTCGGTGTCGTCGATAAAGAAATGGAACGGTCTGCGCAGCAGCAGGCTTAAACGTGGGCAGACGCTGAAAATCAACACCTACAAGAAGGTGCGTGTTGAGCAGCCCGAAACCGAAGAGGAAGAAACGGTTGACGTAGAGGAAACCGTTGTGGCTGAAACAACTCCGGTGGCAGCTCCTCAGAAGAAAAAGAAAGAAACAACTCCAGTGGCAGCTCCTGAGAAGAAAAAGAAAGAAACAACGACCACGACAACAGCTCCGCGCAATCCTGAGCGTCACAAGGTGCAGCGTGGCGAGACGTTGGCTTCGATTGCTGGACAGTATGGCGTGACAATCGCCGATATCCGTGAGTGGAACGACTTGAAGTCGGACAACATTATGGCTGGACAGGTGCTTGTGGTTGATGCCAAGAAGGCTGTCAAGAAGAAAAAAGACACGCCTGCCGCTCCTGCAGTCCACACAGTGAAGTCGGGTGAGAATCTGTCGGCTATCGCCGATAAATATGGTGTCTCGGTTGCCAACCTTCGTGAATGGAACGACTTGAAGTCGGACAATATCCGTGTGGGCGACAAACTGAAACTCAAAGCTGACGGCAAAACCTCTACATCATCGCGCAGCCGCGACAATGAAGCGGCAGAGCAGACCCACAAGGTGAAGAAAGGCGAGACACTCGGGCAGATTGCTACGAAATATGGCGTGACGGTCGACGATCTGCGCAAGTGGAACAACATCAAGGGCAACAATATTGCCGCAGGTCAGAATTTGAAGGTCTACTCCGACAAGAAAGTGGACAGAAAGACAGATAAAACCGACAAGAAGAGCAAGAAAAAGCAGAAAACCCACAAGGTGAAGAGAGGCGAGACGCTTGGAGAGATTGCAGAAAAATACGGTGTCGGACTTTCAAAACTTAAAAAAGCCAACGGCATCAAGGGCAACAACATCCAAATTGGACAGTCGCTGAAGATTCCGCAGTAACAAGAAGGTTGCCGATAAAAACAACGACCGCTCCGTGTGCTGACTAACAGTATGCGGAGCGGTCGCTTTTCTATGTTATGCGGATTTTCGGCAGCCTTAGATGCAGCTTGCGCAAACTCACATCCGAATTGAAAAATCGCACCTTGGCTGCAAGCTACGGCTCTATGGCTTACCGCTTTGCGTGTGGTTTGTGGTTCAAAAGCAAAAAAAAGAGTCCTTTTATAGATAAAAACGATAATATCTTGTGAAAGTTGAAAAAATTTGCATTACCTTTACGAAATAATTGTAAAAAACAATAATTGCATGAAAAAGATTCAATACATCTTGTTGGCGTCGCTTGCGATAGGGGCTGGCGCGTCGGCTGCGAGTCTGCCCGAAGAGGCAGCGGCTATGGCAGAACAGTTTCTCTCCCAGAAAATGGGCGGAAAGACCGCCGATGGCGGCTCGCTGACGGCGGCTGTCATGTCGACATCCGACAAGGCTGTGAAAAAGACCAAATCGCTGAAAAAGGCAGAGTTCTATGCCTATAACGCTCCGCAAGGCGGTTTCGTGCTTATGTCGGCCAACGGCGACGATTTGCGGGTGATGGGCTACTCCACCGATGCCGGGCTGTCGTTCGACAATATGCCGGAAGCGTTGCAGGAATGGATGGTGGCTTACAAGGCAGCCACAGCCTCTTCTGATTTCAGCAACTCTTATCCTACGCCTACAGTGGCTCCGGTGGCTCCGTTGCTGAAGACAAAATGGGGACAGGGCGCTCCGTTCAACCGCAAATGCCCGAAATACAACGGCAATCCTATGCTCACGGGATGCACCGCCACCGCGATGGCTCAGATTCTTAACTACTACAAGTCGAACTCTAAGGGCTATGATGTGTTGGAATATGTCAACGAGGGTGTTGGCAACAAGGAAATCTCTGTTGATTTCACAAAAATAAGTTACGACTGGGCCAATATGCTCGATGTTTATGAGGAAGGCTCCTATACCGACGCACAGGCCGACGCCGTGGCGCAGCTGATGTATGAGGCAGGAGTGTCGTGCAAGGCGAAATACGATGTGACATGGTCGGGGACGGGTGTGACGAGCGCCGCTATCCCATACGTTGGCTTCAACCGCTATTACGACTACAATTGTGAGATTTGGGTGCGCGAATATGTTCCCACAAAGCTTTGGATGACTGTCATACAGGAAGAGCTTACGGCCGGACGTCCGATACTTTATTCCGGAAACAACGGTGCTTCGGGCCATGCCTTCGTGATTGACGGCATCGACGCTGAGAACAATGTGCATATCAACTGGGGATGGAGCGGCGATGCCGACGGCTATTATGACGTGACCTACTGCAAGGCTCCCGACGAGACTCGTGGCTATTATCGTCAGCAACAGATGCTCGTGGGGTTGCGTCCGCGCACGGCTGCCGACGCTCTGTATGCGGAGGGCATAAAGCTGATAGGCTTCAACCAGGGCAGCAGCTACGGGACAGTCACGACCAACTACTATGAGTCAGACAAGAGCTATACGTTAACGATGGGACTGATGCAGAACGGCGTGACAAAATATATCCGTAAGGATTACGAATATGACAAGTTGGCTTGCTATCCTTATATGAGCGGCGGTTCTGAGTACGGTGACTGGACCGACGCTGCCGGCAAGGAAAACCCGACATTTGCCGACGGCGACTATGAGCTGACGCTCTATTACAAGGAGCGCGACACGGAGAAGCCGTGGACGGCGCTGCCTGCCCGCGAGGGTATGCGCACAATAATGAATATAAATGGCGGCGAATGGACATGCACGGCTCCGATGCTTGAAAAGTATTCCGTGCAGTCTGGAAAAATTCTTTCCATAGAGCCGGCGGCAGAACTCATAGGCAAGGCTCCGCTTTATCTTACGGTAGCCGTACAGGACGATTCGCATCGTCTTCCCGGTGTAAAGAGAGCGCTTGGTTTCACATTTACCGACACGGAGACAGGAGCTGTCTACGAGGCCGGTCGCAGCATATATGCGTTTGACGGATATTATTCCGACCTTCTGGAGCAGAAGACGTTTTGCATAAGTGCAACGAATGAAAAGGGCTTCATGTTGCCTGGCGGGACATATAAAGTCGGGGTAAAGAACGACAACAGCCGTGAATATACGTACGCCGAGGAGTTTCAAATTGATGTGAAGCCGGCGGTGGATTATCCGATTCTCGACAGCTCCAAGGATTTGTATTCCGAAAAGAGCACTACGTATTATTGGGGTTCTAAAGTGTGGCTGTGGAACAATGCAGCAAGAAATTCGGTCAACAAGATGGATGGCAATGTCAATATGAGCGTCTATGCAAAGTCGGTCGAGACAGGCGAGGAGGTGCGCCTCTGCACGTTTGCCGGTGTGCCGGTGCCGTCTGACGATAAATATTATTTCTATGTGCCCAACAGCCTCTATCCGTTGGATGGCGCTTACGAACTGTCGATGCGCTACGCCACTCCCGACGGCGAGCGCGGCTTGCTCAACCCGGATGCGAAGAGACAGATAATCACGATTCTGCCGACGGAATATGCCAACATACCCAAAATAGCAGCAACCGTGGCGCAGCTGCCAAATTCGGAATATCTGCCGAAAGGCGAGCCGCAGACGCTCAACGTGCCGATGAACAACACTGCGAAGGCTGATTTCAAGGGAACTGTCAAGGCGTCGTTCTACTGTGAGAAGAGTGGAAAATATATTGAAGTGGAGATTCCTGACGTGACAATAAAGGCAGGCGAGAGCGCGACGGTAGCGGTGCCTGTCACATTCCCCGAGAATGGTGTCTATACAATGCAGATGAACGCCACTTCGCAGCAGTCGGTAGCAGCTGAGAATGTCGGCACAACCTATGTGACTGCGCCTAACGGCTCGCCGCTGGGCTATCGCATCGGTGTCGGAGAGTCGTCGGTGTCGGCAGTCAAGGGCGTTTCGCTCCGCGTATATCCTAATCCGGCGACAGAGTCGTTCAGAATCCTTGGATTGGAAGAGACGTCGGGCGTGACAGTGATGTCGGCTACAGGAGCAGTGGTTGTCAGCACGACAGCCGACAAAGACCAAAGCATCGACGTCAGCGGTCTGCCTACAGGAGTCTACTTCGTGAAGGCCGGACAAAATGTGATGAAGTTTGTGAAGCGATAATATCGTTGAAAACAGAAACAAAATCGGGCAGACTTTGGTCTGCCCGATTTTGTTTCTGCGGTGGGTTGTTGAGGCCGCTGCTATTCGGTTACGAACAGAGGTGTCGACAGATAGCGCTCGCCGGTGTCGGGGAGCAGCACTACGATTGTCTTTCCTTCGTTTTCGGGCTGCTTGGCGAGTTCCAAAGCTGCAGAGAATGCAGCTCCTGAAGATATGCCCACGAGCAGACCTTCCTGTTTAGCCAACTGGCGCGCACCGCTGAAAGCGTCTTCGTTTGAGACGGGGATGACGGTGTCGATGGGGTCGCTGTGATAGTTTTTGGGTTTGAAACCGGCGCCGATGCCCTGGATTTTGTGAGGGCCCGGCTTGCCGCCCGACAGCACCGGCGACGATTCAGGCTCCACAGCCACAGCTTTCACCTCCGGCTTGTGGGCTTTCAGAGCCTCTGCCACGCCGCTTACGGTGCCGCCTGTTCCTACTCCGGCAACGAAGATGTCGACCTCTCCGTCGGTGTCCGTCCAGATTTCCTCGCCCGTTGTGCGTCGGTGCGCTGCGGGGTTGGCATCGTTCTCAAATTGCTGAAGTATCACCGATCCGGGGTTGGCATTGCGCAGCTCCTCGGCTTTCTTGATGGCGCCGTTCATTCCGTCAGCGCCCGGAGTCAGCACCAGGGTTGCACCGAGGGCGCGCAGCAGCTTTTTGCGCTCGTCGCTCATCGTCTCGGGCATTGTCAGTGTCAGCCGATAACCTTTCACCGAAGCCACCCATGCCAATCCGATGCCAGTGTTGCCGCTTGTAGGCTCGATAATCTGAGCGCCAGGCTTGAGCGATCCGTCGGCCTCAGCCGCCTCGATCATAGCCAGCGCGATACGGTCTTTTACGCTGCCGCCGGGGTTGAAATATTCCACTTTAGCCACCAGACGGGCTTTCAAATTCTCCGCTTTTTCCACGTGTCCAAGTTCAACGAGGGGAGTGTGTCCCACCAACTTGGTCAAATCTTCATAAATCTTAGCCATTGAAATGGATTTTTATTGTTTTCATCGGCAAAGTTATGAATTATCATACGAAAAACGGTAGAAAATTATTCCGAAAAGGATGTGTCGGTTTAGATAAATTTTCTTGTTGAAAAAGAGTGTTGTCAGAAATTGTATCCGATGTTTACGCTCCAAGAGCAGTTGCGCAGGCGGTAGTCGGCGCCTCCGTCGAAGTCCTTGGCATTGTTTTTAACGCTGCGTTGGTAATATACGCTGATTGTGTAGTGGCTGAAAAACGCCAGGCCCGTTCCCACTTTCAAGCCGGCGTCGAAGCGGTTGACGGCAAGGAAGTCTTTCGGGTCGGCTTTGAAATATTTTTGATTGCTGATGTTGTGGTCAAACACCAGTTGCCCGTCCTCCTCGCCGAATGCAATGTAGGAGTCGGCTTTCTTTGTTCCCGACAAACCGTAGCTGAAATACGGACCTAAGTCGACCGACCATACAGCCTGTGGCAGAATGTTGAAACGCCACGACATAAGCACCGGTATGTGGATATCGTTGTAGCGCACGCGCGTGAACTGGCTTCCCATATAGTCCTCCTCGGCAGTCGCAGCCATCATCGCCGCGTCGTATCCGTGTCGTTCCCAGAACAAGCCCACCTCTATGGCAAGAAACTTGCGGATGTTTAGGTCGGCGATTGCGCCGACCTGCACGCCTGAGTGCCAATAAAAATTGCTCTGTATGAGTTCAGGCTGCTTGTCCATATAGTTGGTCGCCACACCCGATGAGTTCATGCCGGCACGCAGACCGAGCGCAATCACTTTGTCGGGGCGCGACGTGTCGAAAAACGGTACAGTTCTCTCGGCGGCAGCCTGCAGGCATCCCGCTGCAATCAATATGGTGAAAATCAGTTTTCTCATATAGTGAATAATTTTCTGCGAAGTTACATAAAAAAATCCTGTGGCGGGGATTTAAAAGGTAGTCTAAAAGTAGGTTTTTATAGTTTCTCTTTCAGAAAGCGCTCCACGGCGGAGAACGACACGTCGGAAGCCACGACCTCGTGTGCGGCGTCGAGCACAAAATATGCAGGGACGGTCTCAAACACCAGCGCGTCGCCTTCCATCAGCTCGTCGTAGGCATCGCTGCAGTGCTTCCACGAGTCGGGAAATGTCGCGGCCTTGCGTTTCCAACCGTCGCCGTCTTCAAACATTGCCACGCTCACCACCTTCAGCTTTTTTGCCGTCGTCAGAGAGTTGACCGTAGCCGACTTTTCAATCTGCGCCGCACCTTTGCGGCATGCGTCGCAGTCGGAATTGTAAAGAAACACGAGTGTCAGCTCCGTTTTCACCTGTGCGATGCGGAAGTCGTCGCCGTTGAAGTCGCGCAGACGGAAATCGACAGCGTAAGCCGTTGCTCCGATGACTGTTGCCAGTAGAAATGTAATGAAAATTCTCATGTGGCAAAGGTAAGAAAAAATCGTGAAAACGGAAGCCGTATGGCCTTTTTGAATGCATAATAGGTAATGGCTGAAAAAAAATTGCTAATTTTGCATTATATTTATTAACAGTCAGCAAAATGGAAAGAAAAGTCAGAGTACGCTTTGCACCGTCGCCAACGGGTCCTCTCCACATCGGAGGAGTCCGCACGGCATTGTTCAACTACCTGTTTGCCCGTCGTCATGGCGGCGACATCATACTTCGCATCGAAGACACCGACTCCAATCGCTTTGTGCCTGGAGCGGAAGATTATATAAACGAGGCATTCGCCTGGTTGGGAATAAAATTTGACGAGGGAGTCCGCGAGGGCGGCAATTTCGGTCCCTACCGCCAGTCGGAGCGCCGCGACATCTATAGGAAGTATGTCAAGCAGCTGCTCGACGACGGCAAGGCTTATGTGGCTTTCGACACTCCTGAGGAACTGGAGGCGAAGCGTGCGGAAATCAAGAATTTCCAGTACGACGCGCACACCCGCATGCAGATGCGCAACTCGCTGACGCTGCCTGCCGAAGATGTGAAGCGGATGATTGACGGCGGAGAAAAGTATGTGGTGCGTTTCCTTGTCGAGCCAAACCGTGACGTAAAAGTCAACGACCTTGTGCGCGGCGAAGTGGTGATCAACTCTTCGATTCTTGACGACAAGGTGCTCTATAAGTCGGCGGACGATCTTCCAACCTACCATCTTGCCAATATCGTCGACGACCATCTGATGGAAATCACCCACGTGATCCGTGGTGAGGAGTGGTTGCCTTCGGCGCCGCTTCACGTGCTTCTCTACGAGGCGTTTGGATGGGCTGACACTATGCCGTCGTTCGTTCACCTTCCGTTGTTGCTCAAGCCCGACGGCAAGGGCAAACTGTCGAAGCGCGACGGCGACCGTCTCGGTTTCCCAGTGTTCCCGTTGGAATGGAAAGACCCTAAGACAGGTGAGATTTCTTCAGGCTACCGCGAGTCGGGCTATCTTCCTGAGGCTGTAATCAATTTCCTTGCTCTTCTCGGATGGAATCCGGGCAATGACCAGGAAATCCTGTCGATGGACGAGCTTATCAGCCTGTTCTCGTTCGAGCACTGCTCGAAGAGTGGCGCAAAGTTCGACTTTGAAAAGGGTAAGTGGTTCAACCATAAATACTTGCAGGAGATGAGCGACACCGATTTGGCGAAGCTCTATATGCCAATTCTTTCCGAACACGGGCATGCCGACGCCGATGCTGCCTACGTGGCTCGTGTGGTGGCTCTCGTGAAAGGCCGCATCAACTTTGTGCGCGATTTGTGGGAGCAGTCACGTTTCTTCTTCGAGGCTCCGACAACCTATGCCGAGAAGGACGTGCGCAAACGTTGGAAAGACGGTATGGCACAATTGATGGAACAGCTTATCGGCGTGCTTGAGGGAATCAGTGACTTCACATCGGCACCGTCGGAAGAGATTGTGCTTAAATGGATCACCGACAACGGCTACCATATGGGCAATGTGATGAATGCTTTCCGCCTCACGGTGGTCGGTGAATGTAAAGGTCCGCACATGTTTGACATCACAGAGCTGCTCGGCAAGGAGGAGACAATCCGCCGCATCCGTCGTGGCATAGAAAACATAAAGCAACCGGAATAAACGATTTTTCAATCAACGCCTTGTGCAGTGTTTGGCTGCGCAAGGCGTTGTCGTTATATACACACAACTTACACCAAAAGGCATGAATCTATTTTACAATCTCGGCATCTCGCTCTATTCCGCAGCCGTGGGGATTGCGGCGACGCGAAACAACAAGGCACGGCTGATGAAGGCCGGTCAGGCGCAGACCTTCGGCATCCTTGCCGAAAAGGTCGATACGTCGGCGTCCTACATCTGGATTCACGTGTCGTCGCTCGGCGAGTTCGAGCAAGGCAGACCGCTGATGGAAATGATAAAAAAGCATACGCCGGAAAAGAAGATTCTGCTCACGTTCTTCTCGCCGTCGGGCTATGAGGTGCGCAAGGACTATCCTCTCGCCGATGTGGTGTGCTATCTGCCGATGGACAAGCCGTCGCTCGTGCGCCGTTTCCTTAACGCGGTAAAGATAGAGAAGGCGTTTTTTGTGAAGTATGAGTTTTGGGGCAACTATCTCTCGGAGTTGAAGCGCCGGGGCATCCCGACATATATCATTTCAGCCATTTTCCGTCCCACCCAGGCGTTCTTCAAATGGTATGGAGCGACATTCCGCCGCATGCTTGGCTGCTACGACATGCTTTTTGTGCAGGACGAGGAGTCGCGCGCGCTGCTCGCCGGGATAGGAGTTGACAATGTGGTTGTTGCCGGCGACACGCGTTTTGACCGTGTGACCGACATCCTTGAGGACCACACCGACCTGCCGGTCGTGGAGTCGTTCTCCCGCGGTGCGTTCACGCTGTTTGTCGGAAGTTCGTGGCAGCCTGATGAGGATTTCATTATCCCATACTTCAACAAGCATCCGGAAATGAAGATGGTGCTGGCTCCGCATGAGATCTCAGAGGACCGCATATCCGGCATTCTGACTGGGTTGAAACGTCACGCCGTGCGCTACACCAAGACCACGCCCGAAGAGGCAGCCGAAGCTGACTGCCTGATTCTCGACTGCTATGGCATCTTGTCGAAGAGCTATCGTTTTGCCACGGTGGCGTATGTCGGCGGAGGATTCGGTGTGGGCATCCACAACATCAACGAGGCTGCGGTCTACGGTATTCCGGTGGTGTTCGGACCGAAGTACGGCAAGTTTAAGGAGGCACGCGATTTGATAGCCCTTGAGGGCGCGTTTACGGTGTCGGGAGGCGATGAATACGCGTTGGTGATGAACCGCCTGCTTTCCGACGGCGAATACCTTAAGAAGCATGGTGAGATTGCCGGCGGATATATCCGCGACAATCTTGGCGCCACACGCCGCATCTATGACGCTATTTTTAAATAACAACTTATAGAGCCGACTGTGTGTTGTGGTCAATGCGCGGTCTGTATAAATATTTGAGAATGAAAAAAATCTGTTGTATCGGACATATAACGCTCGACAAGATCATCACGCCGAAATCGGAGGTGGAGATGCCGGGCGGCACATCGTTTTATTTTGCCCACGGCATCCACAATCTCAACCCTGACGCCAATTTCCAACTCGTCACGGCGGTGGCGCAGTCGGAGATGAAGTCGGTCGACGACATCCGCGCTCTCGGAGTCGATGTGGTGGTGCTGCCAACTCGCCATACTGTGTTTTTTGAAAACAAATATGGAGAGAACCAGAACAACCGCACACAGCGGGTACTCGCCAAGGCCGACCCGTTCACGGCGCAGTCGCTTCAGGGAATAGAGGCCGACATCTATCATCTCGGCTCCTTGCTCGCCGACGACTTCTCGCTCGACGTGTTCGAGATGCTGTCGGCAAAAGGCACGCTGTCGGTCGATGCCCAGGGCTATCTGCGCGAAGTGCGCGGCGAGAAGGTGTATCCAATCGACTGGAAGAACAAGCGCGACTATCTGCGCTATGTCGACATCCTTAAAGTGAACGAGTATGAGATTGAGTCACTCACGGGGCATACCGACGTGAAGGCGGCGGCGCTCACGCTTGCGGAGTGGGGCGTGAAGGAAGTGTGCATCACGCTCGGCAGTTATGGCTCTGTGATTTATGACGGCACCGAATTTGCTATTGTTCCGGCATTCCCGACGCGGGAGGTGGTCGATGCAACCGGTTGTGGCGACACGTATTCCACAGGTTATCTCTACAAGCGTGCTTGCGGGGCTTCGATAGCCGATGCCGGATGCTTTGCAGCCGCAATGTCGTCGCTTAAATTGGAGCATTCCGGACCATTTAGCCGTACGGAGGTGGATATAGAGAATCTGTTGAAAACGAGCGGGTTGACGGCGCGGATTGAAAAATAGTTTGAAAAAACTTGCTGAAAAATTTGCACAATAGAAAAAACGGTATTACCTTTGCACTCGCAATCAGGAAACTGATTGACGTTAGAGGGAGATTCGCTAGCTCAGCTGGTAGAGCACATCCCTTTTAAGGATGGGGTCCTGGGTTCGAACCCCAGGCGGATCACCAAAGGGTCGCAATTTGCGACCCTTTTTTTTATTCACTTACCTTCTTAATACGGCTCAATTTAAAAAAGCGTTGTTGGA
>ERZ1023848.157-NODE-157-length-27859-cov-10.503920_pt1 | contig 27859 bp, 20 predicted proteins | sample MGYA00380385_ERZ1023848 | MGnify/ENA primary metagenome ERZ1023848 (study PRJEB33179, sample SAMN07449069) | human gut metagenome | biome: Human-gut; feature: Human associated habitat; material: Faeces | host: Homo sapiens | place: India:Kasaragod | collected...
TGATGATGTGGTACAATATTCATAGCATAAGCCCTCCGGTTTTGTTGTGGATTTTGGTTACTTTCATTATACAAAACGGAAATGGCTTATGCTATTTTTATTTTACAGATTGCTGCTAAGAATAAATCAGCGGCCTAGCAACTGCGAAGTTTGAGTGAGTTAGAAAAACAGAAATACCGATGTCAAGGGGATTGTCTTATGAAAAATGAACAAAAGCCGATTGTCGTCCAAGGCGCAATGGGCGTGGAGACGCAGTATATCATCGACCAGATGACGAAAGTACGAGAAGAGCCGTTTGGGCCGTTCCGATGTGTGCGCGGATTGTTCGAGGGGCATGTGCTCGTCGTCTGTGAGACGCAGTGGGGCATGGCAAATGCGTCGGCCTTGGCAGCACTTGCCATTGCGCGGTATCGGCCGCAGGCAATCATCAGTCAGGGAACAGCCGGTGCACACGATGCATCACTGGCTGTCTATGACATCGTGCTCGGTGCGCGGACGGCCAATTCCTCTGCCTGGCAGTCGCATTATCGCGCGGCTGGTGCGGGTGTCGATTACCGCGGATTGAAGCAGCTCGGCGTCTTTGCCTGGGACAAGGGCAAGAAAGAATTCACGCAGGAGGTATACCATGAGGGAAATCCTGCTCTGCTTGCTGCTGCCCACCGCGCTGCTGCAATGTACAAGCGTGGCAGGGTGGTCGAGGGAACCATCACGACATGTGACAGCTGGAACTGTGAAGTGGACCGCATCGCCTTCCTGCACGAGTTCTACGGTTCACTGGCCGAGGAGATGGAGGGCGATGCTGTTGCGCAGGTCTGCCAGTCGTTCGATGTGCCATTTCTCGATGTGCGCATCATCTCGAACAGTATCCTGCTGAATCAGGATCCCTGGGACCTCGGGACAGGACCAGTCTGTCAAGAGTATGTACTTTCATTGCTGCGAGCATACTGGCAAGATGTGCGCTGAACCAATCTCATCCATTAAAGAGGTAATGGTCGAGATAATGTTGCATTTTGACCGTTGCAGGAGTTTAGATGAACGTCTCGAAATCTTCTAATAACAAATGAGAAGATTACAGGAAATGATGGGGGTGTTGGTATGGATACGGTATTGCTGGTTGTGCTGATTGTCGGTGCGGCTGTCTTTTTGACAAAACGCCCGAAGGGGGCAGGGCCGTCGAAGACTGGGCAGACGGTTGAGCCAGTGCGGCCGGAGACAAAAGCCACGGCTTTTACTGGAGAAGGGGCTGATGCGAAACAGCAGTCGGCTCCGGCGACGAAGCTGAGGCCGAATGGGATCTCGCGGGCGGCTGGCCCTCGTTTGACGGCGGAGCAGTGCCGGGAATTGGCGCGGATCCATCGTCAGAATATGCTGAACCGCCAGCACGACAGCCGTATGTCGGCGGCTGCGGCGGTGGCTGGCGCGGTAGCTGGTGCGGCGCTGATGCATCATCACGATGCGGAGGCGCAGCAGGCGCGCCTCGACCAGATGGCTGCGGCACAGCGCGTACAGCAGCAGTCGGATGCAGACTCGTATGATGCAGAGGATACGGATGGCTATGGCGATTACGGCGATTACGGAGACGACTACACCGCGGATGATACAGATGACAGGGCCGATGGCGCAGATGACTACGATGCGGATGACGACGGCTTTCATGACGATGATGATGTCGACTGGGACGCCGACTGGTCGGTCGATGATGAGGAAGACCACGGGGATGACGCGTCGGACTATGATGATTACGGCAATTACGGCAACGATGACTACAGCAGCTACAGCGACTACTCGGGTGTTGACCACGATGATGACTACGGAGATTATGGCGGCTATGGCGGTGACGATTACGGCGGCTATGATGGCGGTGGCGGCGACGACTACGGCGGCGATGACGGCGGATTTTGATGAGGCTGAAGCAGGATTTTGCGATTGACTCGCGAATGCAATAAGAATACGGGAACCCGTTGGGATTCTCAATCTTATCAGGAAAGAAGAATCTGCTATGTCAATCGAGAAAGTACAGGCCTTCCTGGCCGCTAAGGGGATGGCGGACCGCGTCATCACGTTTGAAGCGTCGACGGCGACGGTGGAGCTTGCCGCTGAGGCAGTCGGCGTGGAGCCGGGGCGCATCGCAAAGACGATGTCGTTCCTCGTGGACGGCGCGCCCTTGCTCGTCATCCTCGCAGGTGATGTGCGTGTGGACAACCACCGCTTCAAGGAGGCGTTCCACAAGAAGGGGCGCATGATTCCTTTTGACCAGGTGGAAGCGTTCATCGGCCATGCACCGGGCGGCGTCTGCCCGTTCGCGATCAAGGAGGGTGTGCCGGTCTACCTCGACGAGTCGCTGCGCCGCTTTGAGACGGTCTACCCGGCGGCGGGCGATGACCACAGCGCCGTGCGCCTGACGCCAGAGGAACTCTACCGCATCATCCCGGCAGCGGGCTGGGTCGCTGTCTCGAAGTGAATTGTTTCACTCCTATTGCATCTCTGTGCGCTTCGTGAGGAAGGACGCGACATTTGCCGAAAATTTTTCGCGGATATAGCGAATTTTGTCATGTGCTCTCTATGGTGGCGGCAGAATCTATGATATAATGGTAGGCATCACAGCGTCAGAAGCGTCAGAGAGGAGTCACTGAATATGGAAATGCAAATGGAATTCATCCGTAGGCTGCCTACGCCGCAGGAGCTCATGGAGCAGTTCCCGATAGATGACCGCGTCAAGAAGATTAAGGTGGAGCGCGATAAGGCCATCGCGAACATCATGACGGGCAAGGATAACCGCTTCCTGCTCGTCATCGGCCCGTGCTCGGCCGACAACGAAGAGGCCGTGCTCGATTACGTGCATCGCCTCGTGCCGGTGCAGGAACAGGTCAAGGACAAGATCTTCATCGTGCCGCGCCTCTATACGAGCAAGCCGCGCACGATCGGTATCGGCTACAAGGGCATGCTGCATCAGCCGGACCCGGAGGGCAAGGAAGACATGCTCGGCGGCATCATCGCAATCCGCGAGATGAATGCGCGTGTCGTGCGTGAGACAGGCTTCACGTGTGCAGAGGAAATCCTCTATCCGGAAATCTACCGCTATCTGTCGGACCTGCTGTCGTATGCGGCGGTCGGTGCGCGTTCGGTCGAAGACCAGTTCCACCGCATGATCGCGAGCGGCATCGGCATCCCGGTCGGCATGAAGAACCCGACGTCGGGCGACATCTCGGTCATGCTCAACTCGATCGAGGCGGCACAGCACTCGCAGGAGTTCCTGTTCCGCGGCTGGGAAGTCCGCACGACGGGCAATCCGCTGGCCCATGCTATCCTGCGCGGCTATGTCGACAGCTTCGGCAACAGCATGCCGAACTACCACTATGAGAACCTGCGCTCGCTCTACGAGGCGTACCATAAGCGCAATCTCGCGAACCCGGCGGTCATCGTCGATACCAATCATGCGAACTCGGGCAAGAAGTATCTCGAGCAGATCCGCATCGCGAAGGACGTCGTTAACAGCTGCAAAGTCTCGTCGGATATCCGGTCGCTCGTCAAGGGACTCATGATTGAGAGCTATATCGAGGACGGCAACCAGAAGATCAGCGAGGGGACGTACGGCAAGTCCATCACGGACCCGTGCCTCGGTTGGGAGAAGACGCAGCAGCTCATCTTCGACTTGGCAGAATTGCTCTGATTGCACTGCTTGCTGATCAAACAAATCGGAATCCAAAAGGAGCCTGTCACATGGAATCATGTGACAGGCTCCTTTTTCGGTGCTTGAGTTAGGTGCGCAAGGCTGGTCAGAACTTGTCGACGAGCTTGTAGCCCTTGCCGCGCAGGAAGGTCTCGGCCTCCGGCTCGCGCGTCTTGAAGATGACGACCGGCTGGCTGGCCTGGCGGTCATAGGAGATGTAGAGGTAGTCGAGCGTGACATTGGCCTCTTCGAGGCTCTTGAGGATTGCATCGAGGCTGCCCGGCGTGTCGCCCATCTCGACGGCGATGACCTTGTCGATGTGGCACTGATAGCCGGCCTTCTTGAGCTCGGTGAGCGCGCGGTCCGGGTCTGTCAGCACGAGGCGGATGATGCCGAATTCAGCGCTGTCGCTGGCGAGCATGGAGTAGATGTTGATGTTTGCTGCGGCGAGCACTGCCGTCATCTTGCGTAGAGCGCCTTTCGTGTTTTCAGCGAATACAGAAACTTGATTGAGCATAGAGTCGTAATCCCCTTTTTGAATGTTGAATGTAGTGCAATGAACGGTAACCGATAGCGATTGCTGCCATCGCCATGATGCTATAACCATTCTATCATACCGGGAAAGAGAACGCAAAGGAATCGCAAAAAGATGGGTGTAATGTTGTTATGCGGTCGTCTCAGGCCAGCAGGTTCAGCAGGACCGTGACGATGGAGGAGTTGACGAAGTCGACAATCAGGGCACCGATCAGCGGGATGACGAAGAAGGCCGTGGGGGCGGGGCCGAAGCGCTCGACCATGACGGACATGTTGGCGATGGCGTTCGGCGTGGCTCCGAGGCCGAAACCGCAGGTGCCGGCTGCCATGACGGCGGCCTCGTAGTTGCGGCCCATGACGCGGAAGAGCAGGAACTTGACGAAGAGCGCGATGAAGAGCACCTGGCTCAGCAGCATGGCCATCAGGGGGATGGCGAGGTCGGAGAGCTGCCAGAGCTTGAGGCTCATGAGTGCGCACGAGAGGAAGATCGTCAGGCCGAGGTTGCCGAGGACTTCGCTCTCGCGCTGGTAGACCTTGTAGGCGTGCGTGTAGTCGGAGACGTTGCGGATGATGGCGGCGACGAGCATGGAGCCGATGTAGTTCGGGAAGACGAGGCCGAAGTTGACGAAGATCTGGCTCACGACGGTGCCGAGGCCCATGGCGATCAGCAGGTGTGCGAGGGCGTTCATGAAGCGGTAGTTGTTGATGCTCTGGCCCGCGCGCTTCTCCTCGTCGATGGCCTTGCGTTCGCCGTGGGCGGCCTGCTCGAGCTGCGGGAGCTCGTCGCTCGTGTTGGCCGGGTCGAGGCGCTCTTCATCGGCGACACTCGTCAGGCCGTAGTGACGCACGAGGAATTCGCCCATCGGGCCGCCGAGCAGGCTGCCCGAGACGAGGCCAAACGTGGCGGCGGCAAAGGCGATAGTCGTTGCGTTGTCGAGGCCGACGCTCTCGAGGACCGGTCCGAAGGAACCCGAGGTGCCGTGGCCGCCGACCATCGGGATGGAGCCCGTCGCGAGGCCCATGAGCGGGCTCAGGTCAAAGACGTGCGCCAAGGCGATGCCGATGCCGTTCTGGCAGAGGATCAAGAGGGTGGTCAGCACGGCCATCTTGGCGACGAGCGAGCCGCCCTTGCGGATCAGGCTGATGCTGGCCGTGTAGCCGATGCTCGTGAAGAAGAGCATCATGCAGACGTTCTGCATGATGGTGTCCTGTTTATACGTCCAGATACCGTTCGTGTAGAGGATAGCGTTGAGTATCGCGAAGATGATGCCGCCGATGACCGGGGCCGGCAGGCAGTAGCGGCGCAGGAACGGGACCTTGATGCGCAGCAGTACGCCGACGTAGTAGACTGCCGTGGCCGCGGCGAGCGTTTGGTAGATGTTGAGGTTGACGTTGATGGGATCCATTTGATGACTTCCTTTACTTTCTTGGTCTAGCATGTATTACATCCATACTACAGAGTCGGGGATTCCTGTAGACAAGCTGGACGCGTTTGTTTGTAAAACTGTAACATGGGTATTATCATATCAAAAAATCATTGGAGATACAACACTTTTGTTATAGATCCTGCAAGATATTTTCTATCGCAGATTGTGGCCAGCCGTGGAAATCTATTGCATTACGCGGGGAAAGCATGTATAATGAGTAAGTAATTTTTAGGTTTGCAAGTGAGGATACGACAAGTATCCCTTTTCTTTTATAGGAGGCAGATTACACAGAATGAGTATGACGACTAATGATAAGCTCCGCAATATCGCAATCATTGCGCACGTCGACCACGGCAAGACGACGCTGGTCGATGCCATGCTGAAGCAGAGCCATGTATTCCGCTCGAATGAGCAGGTGGCTGAGCGCGTCATGGATTCGGGCGATATCGAGCGCGAGCGCGGCATCACGATCCTCTCGAAGAACACGGCCATCATGTACAACGGCATCAAGATCAACATCGTCGACACCCCGGGCCATGCGGACTTCGGCGGCGAGGTCGAGCGTGTCCTCAACATGGTCGACGGCGTTCTCCTGCTCGTCGATGCGTTCGAAGGCCCGATGCCGCAGACGAAGTACGTCCTGCGCAAGGCTCTCGAGCAGAAGCTCAAGCCGATCGTCGTCATCAACAAGATCGATAAGCCGAACCAGCGCGTGGACGATGTCTACGACGAAGTCCTCGAGCTCTTCATGGAACTTGATGCCGATGACGATCAGCTCGACTTCCCGGTCATCTACGCGACGGCCCGCGACGGCATCGCGAAGTACAACATGGAAGACGAGAGCACGAACCTCGAGCCGCTGATGGAGACGATCGTCAAAGAGATCCCGGCTCCGCACGGCGACCCGGACGGCCCGCTGCAGATGATGGTCACGACGCTCGAGGCAGATGCCTTCGTCGGCCGCGTCGCTGTCGGCCGCATCAGCCGCGGCACGGCTCGCACGAACCAGAATGTTGTGCTCATTAATGGCGACCAGGAAATTCGCGCGAAGATCGGCAAGGTCTTCGTCTATCAGGGCATGCAGCGCATCGAAGTGCCGGAAGCCAAGATGGGCGAGATCGTCGCTCTGACGGGCCTCGGCGATGTCAGCATCGGCTACACGGTCGCTGACGCTGAGCAGCCGGAAGCACTGCCGGCCATCCGCATCGACGAGCCGACGCTCTCCATGACGTTCGGCGTTAACACGAGCCCGTTTGCCGGCCGCGAAGGCCAGTTCGTCACGAGCCGCCATCTGCGCGACCGCCTGTTCAAGGAAGTCGAGACGAACGTCGCGATGAAGGTCGAAGAGACGGATTCGCCGGATGTCTTCAAGGTATCGGGCCGCGGCGAGCTGCATCTGTCCATCCTCATCGAGGAGATGCGCCGCGAGGGCTATGAGCTGCAGGTCGGCAAACCGGAAGTTGTATACAAGACGATCAACGGCCAGCTCTGCGAGCCGATCGAGAACCTGACGGTCGAAGTACCGCAGGAGTACATGGGCGCTGTCATGGAAGGCCTCGGCACGCGCAAGGCTGAGCTCACGAACATGACGGAGACGGCTGGTTACATGCGCCTCGAGTTCACGATCCCGGCACGCGGCCTCATCGGTTTCCGCTCCGAGCTCCTGACGAGCACGAAGGGCAACGGCATCATGAACCACGTCTTCCACGGCTATGCACCGTACAAGGGCGACATCCCGGGCCGCACGCGCGGTTCGCTCGTCGCGTTTGAGCAGGGTGAGACGACGGGCTACGGCATCTACACGCTGCAGGATCGCGGCACGATGTTCATCGGACCGAACGAGCAGGTCTACGAAGGCATGATTGTCGGCGAGAACTCCCGCGAGAACGATATCGATATCAATCCGTGCAAGAAGAAGAACGTCTCCAACATGCGTACGTCTTCTTCGGATGAGGCCATCCGCCTGACGCCGCCGCGCATCCTCTCGCTCGAGCAGGCCATCGAGTACATCAACAGCGATGAGCTCGTCGAGGTCACGCCGGAGCACATCCGCCTGCGCAAGGCCATCCTCGACCGCACGATCCGCGGCCGCAACGCCAAGAATGCTCGCAAGGGCTGATTTCGTCTGCGACATCCATAACAGATAAAATTTAAGAAAACCTGCTGGATATGAAAAAATCCAGCAGGTTTTTTGCATTTTCTGTCGAAATGTGTTATCATGTCGATAGTTAAATCCAGTTTTGTACACATGTACGTGTGGATAAATACGTGTGGAGCAATATGAATTCAGGTGGAAGGACGAGATGTTATGAGTGGTATGGAGACGATCAAAGGAAAGTTCCAGGGCCTCATTGATGTATTGATGCCGTGGGAAGACGTAGAGGTAGAGGAGCACCAGGAAGTTGCTGACAAGAAGAGCCAGCAGCAGGTCGCAGCGAAACCGGCCCGCGCCGCAGCGCAGGAGTATAAGGTCTCGGGCGGCGACTCGATCTATGTCGAGCGCACAGAGGCTCAGGAGCCTGCGCCGTCTTTCCGCACGCGGACGCAGCATCCGCAGCTGACGGTCCATACGACGAAGATTCCGGAGCTCCGCGTGCAGATCTATGTGCCGGAGAACTTCGACCAGGTCACGGACATCGCGGACAACCTCAAGTCGGGCAAGGCCGTTGTCGTCAACTATGAGCGCGTTGCGGTCGAAGAGCAGCGCCGCATTTGCGACTTCGTCAACGGTGCCTGCTACGTCGTCAATGGCTGCGCGAAGCGCATCTCGGAGCAGATCGTGCTCTACGCGCCGGAGGGCGTTGATGTTGCCGAAGCGATGCCGGCGGCACTCAAAGACTAACAATCCGTCCAGATGAAACCATGGATTCATGCCAGCCTGCCTCAAGGGGCAGGCTGTTTTTCGTTGCCAAGAGCAGCGGATTGCTGAAGCATTAGAAATCAGGAAAGAGGAATTTCAGATGAATCAGAATCAGGCCGATAAGGCAAAGAAGGATGAGGTACTTGAAGGCGTGCTGCAGGAGTTTGCGAAACTCGCAGCCATCCCGCGCAAATCCGGCCATGAACAGGCCGTCAGTGACTTTTTGAAGTCGTATCTCAGCGAGCTCGGCTTCACGGTCACGCAGGATGAGGCGAACAACATCATCGCGGACAAGAAGGCGACGGCTGGCTTCGAGAAGGCGCCGCTGACCATCCTGCAGGGCCACATGGACATGGTCTGCGTGGCCGAGGAGGGCTATGCATACGACCCGCTCAAGGATCCCATAAAGCTCGTGCGCACGGAGGAATTCCTCTCGGCGGAAGGCACGAGTCTCGGCGCGGATGACGGCATCGGCGTGGCGGAGGCCATCTACATCATGAAGACGGCGAAGGATCACGGCCCGCTGCGCCTGATCGTCACGACGGATGAGGAGCAGAGCATGAAGGGTGCCATCCACCTCTCGGCGGACCATCTCAAGGATGCCTCGTTCCTGATCAACTGCGACAGCGAGAACTACGATGAGCTGACGGTCGGCAGTGCCGGCAGCGTCGACCTCGACTTCACGCGCGAGCTCAAGCGCGTGGAGCCGGAGACGTCGGCCGCATGGAAGATCGAAGTCAAGGGCCTACGCGGCGGCCACTCCGGCGAGCGCATCGGCGACGGCCGCGGCAATGCCATCCGCACGCTCGCGATGATCCTGACGGCGCTGCAAGCGAAGGGCGAGGTCGAGCTCGCTTCCTTTACGGGCGGCAAGGCGCGCAACGCCATCCCGAACGATGCGACGGCGGTCATCGTCACGGACATCCCGAAGGCGGACATCGAGGCGGTCATCGCGGATCAGAAAGAGCGCTTCACGCAGATGTACGGCAATGTCGAGCCGCAGATCCTCGTGCCGCTGACGAGTGTCGAGGCACCGCAGCAGGTCCTCAAGGCGGGCGATGCCAAGCGCCTGCTGAGCCTGCTGACCATCCTGCACACGGGTGTCTACGCGATGTCGACGGTCATCCCCGGTCTCGTCGAGACGAGCGCCAACCTCGGCGTCGTCAACATGATGGCGGAAGAAGTGGAGGTCCAGTTCTTCCCGCGTTCGGCCATCGACCAGAAACTCGATGAATTCCGTCAGTACGCCGAGACGGTCGCGGAACTCACAGGCTTCACGGCACACATCGGCACGCAGTCGCCGGGCTGGAAGGAGAACAAGGAGAGCCGCCTCGCCAAGATCGTGGCGGAGACGTTTGCCGAGCAGAACGGCAAGCCGATGAAGGTCGAGACGATTCACGCCGGCCTCGAGTGCGGCTGGCACTTCCGCAAGAACCCGAAACTCGACATGGTGTCGATTGGCGTGACGACGAAGGACATCCATAGCCCGAACGAGCACCTCGTGCTCGCGACAGTCAAGCCGCAGGTCGACCTCATCGTCGCGACGCTGCACAAGATCGCCACACTCTGATTGAGGCCATCGGTCTTTGCAGGAATAACAGGAAGATACGATAGAGATGCCGCATGGAGACAGCTTGTCCATGCGGCATCTCTATCTTCTGTATCATGGACAAGTACGGCCATTTTTGATACAATAAAGCATTGATTGTGAGATAGACAGCAAAGAAAAGGACGGAATACAACGTATGAAAATGATAGATGGCAAGCTGCATCGCTATGCGTATCTCCTGGTCTATGGATGCCAGATGAACCAGAGCGATGCGGAGCGCATGATGGGGCAGCTCCGCACAATCGGCTATGAGCGGACGGAGTCGATGGAGGAGGCGGACCTCATCCTCATCAACACCTGCTGTGTGCGAGAGACGGCGGAGGACCGCGTCTACGGCAAGATCGGTGAGATCAAGCGCCTCAAGCGCGAGAACCCGGAGCTGATCTTCGGCATCACGGGCTGCATGGCGCAGAAAGAGGGCGATGCGCTCATCAAGCGTGCGCCGCACATCGATTTCGTGCTCGGCACCAACAAGGTCCACGAGCTCACGCATGTCGTGCAGGAGATCCAGGCGGAGCACGGCCACGTCGTCGACGTGCAGCTCGGCGAGACGGAACTGCCGGATGACGTGCCCGTCGCGCGCGCGGGCAGCCTCTCGGCCTGGGTGCCGATCATGTACGGCTGCAACAACTTCTGCACCTACTGCATCGTGCCGTACGTGCGCGGCCGCGAGCGCAGCCGCCTGCCCGAGGACATCGTCCGCGAGGTCGAGGAGGCCGTGAAGAACGGCTATGAGGAAGTCACTCTGCTCGGCCAGAACGTCAACTCCTACGGCAAGGACCACAAGCTCGCGGACTTTGCGGACCTCCTCAAGATGGTCGACAAGGTGCCGGGCATCCGCCGCGTGCGCTTCATGACCTCGCACCCGAAGGACCTCTCGGACAAGGTCATCGCGGCCATCCGCGACGGCGAGCACCTCTGCGAGCACATCCACCTGCCGGTCCAGTACGGCAGCAACCGCATCCTCAAGGCGATGAACCGCGTCTACACGGTGGAGTCGTACCGCGACCTCGTGCGCCGCATCCGCGCGGCCATCCCCGACGTGAGCCTGACGACGGATCTCATCGTCGGCTTCCCCGGCGAGACGGATGAGGACTTCCAGCAGATGCTCGCCTTCCTGCGCGAGATCCGCTACGACTCGGCCTATACCTTCATCTACTCGAGGCGGTCGGGCACACCGGCGGCGACGATGGAGAACCAGGTCGAGGAGTCCGTCAAGAAGGAGCGCCTCAATGCGCTCATGGCCGTGCAGAACGAGATCAGCCTCGCCATCAACGAGAAGCTCCTCGGCAAGACGCTGGAAATCATGGTGGAGGGCCCGAGTAAGAACGAGCCCTCCGTCTGGATGGGCCGCACGCGCACCAACAAGATCGTGCTGTTCGCACATGCGGGCGAGAAGCCGGGCGACTTCATCGACGTCCGCATCACGCACCCGCAGACCTGGGTCCTCAAGGGCGAACGCGTATCATAAAGAATAAAGAGAAATGACAGGCGTGCTGGCATCGTGTCTGCACGTCTTTTATCCAGGTTACTCAGGAACACATAACTGTTAATTAAAACATAGAATATAATAGGTATATATGGTATAATATAAGCATGAATACCTATAAACCGAAAGATTTTGCCAAGATGCTCGGTGTGACGGTCCGGACGCTCCAGAAGTGGGATGTGGCGGGTAAGTTGAAAGCTTTCAGAACCCCGACGAATCGGAGGTTTTATACACAGGAGCAGTTGGATGTGTATATGGGGAACAGCACGAGAGTGCAGAATCAGAAGAAAGTGATCCTATACGCCAGAGTGTCAACGGCAAAGCAGCGTGACGACTTGAAGAACCAAGTGTCCTTCTTGCGCGAATTTGTCAATGCGCGCGGTGTCATTGTCGACCGTGTCATGACAGATATCGGCAGTGGCCTGAATCTCAAGCGGAAACAATGGAATGAACTCATCAAGATGGCAGAGGAAGGCAAAGTGGCCGAAATCTATATCGCACATAAGGATCGGTTCGTTCGCTTCGGCTTTGACTGGTTCGAACGCCATCTGGCCGAGCACGGGGCAAAGATCATTGTCGTCAACAACGAGGACCTCAGTCCGGAACGCGAGATGATCCAAGACCTTATCAGCATCATCCGTATGTTTTCCATCCGTATCCATGGATTGGGGAAATACGAAGGACAGTTGAAAGGGGATGAAACCATTGCTCAAATCCTTCAAGACCGAACTCCGTCTCACCGAAAGCCAAACGGATAAGGTATGTCGCTCTCTCGGTATCTGCCGCTTTCTCGCGAACCAGTACATCGCCCGCAACATCTGGCTGTACCGCCTGTATCAGCGTGGCGTCCTCGATGAGAAACAGCGCCGTTTCGTCACCGCCAATGACTTCGATAAGTACGTCAATCACGTGCTGAAGAAAAAATTCCCTTGGATTGACCAATGCGGCTCTAAGGCGCGCAAGAAGGTCCTCGTCAATGCGGAGCAGGCGTTCAAGCGCTTCTTCAAAGGGCAGGCGCATTTCCCGCGCTTCAAGCGTAAGAACCAGCAGAATGTAAAGCTCTACTTTCCGAAGAACAACAAGGGGGACTGGACCATCTGGCGTCACAAGATCCAGATCCCGACCATCGGTAGGGTACGCCTAAAGGAATTTGGCTACCTGCCGCAGGGCGTGACCATCAAGAATGGGCATGTTTCCTGTGAAGCGGGCCGCTACTACGTCTCTGTCACAGTAGAGATTGATGAGACGAGCCGTTACAACAATGACCTAGAGACATCGTACCATCCGCAATCGGATGGCATCGGTGTGGACCTTGGTGTCAAATCGCTTGCCATCGTCAGCGATGGCAGGATTTTTGAGAATATCAATATGTCTTCCCGAGCCAGACGGCTCGAGAAGCGGCTGAGAAGAGAGCAGAGGCGCCTCAGCCGCAAGTACGAGATGCGAAAGAGGAAGGGTGGTAGTACTGCTACTGCCTCTGCAAACATAGAGAAAAAGAAATCATCGGTACAGAGACTGCATCAGCGGCTGGCGAATCTCCGCCGCAATCACGAGAATCAGGTCATCCACGCACTGGTGGAGCAAAAACCACGTTTCATCACGGTGGAAGACCTCAACGTGACCGGCATGATGAAGAACCGCCATCTATCGAAGGCCGTGGCGCAGCAGCGCTTTTATTCCTTCCGTGAGAAGTTGCGGCGCAAGGCAGAGATCATCGGGATTGAATTCCGCATCGCGGACCGTTTCTACCCGAGTTCCAAGACCTGCCACGCCTGCGGGCATGTGCATAGCGGCCTGAAACTCAAAGACCGAGTCTACGTCTGCCCCGCATGTGGCTTCACGGAAGACCGCGATTTGAATGCAGCGTTGAATCTGCGCGATACGAAGAACTATCGCATCGCCTGATTCACGTTTCACATCTCGATAAATGTACCGATGGCTAGTCGGGGAACAGGTCGTTGCCTTGCGAGGCAAGGAACACGGTCAACGCCTTTGGAGTGTACAAGAACTTGTGAGTAGTCTCAGGCTTGCCTGGACAAAAGCATACACGATGAATAAGGAATTTTTCTAGACATAGATAATTTCTATGTTATGCTATGTTTTTAGTAGCAGGTGTAGTATTGATGGAAATGACGCCGATGATGCAGCAGTATCTCGCGACGAAGGAGCAGAATCCAGGAGCAATCCTGTTCTTCCGCCTCGGCGATTTTTATGAGATGTTCTTTGAAGATGCCAAGCTCGTCTCGAAGGAGCTCGGCCTGACGCTGACGAGCCGCAGCAAGGGGCAGGATGCGCCGATGTGCGGCGTGCCGTACCATGCTGCTGAGACGTACGTCAACAAGCTCGTCAAGCGCGGCTACAAGGTGGCCATCGCCGAGCAGATCGGCGACCCGAAGGCGAAGGGGCTGACAAAGCGCGAGGTCATCAAGGTCGTGACGCCGGGCACGATCCTGTCGGAGTCTGCGCTGCAGGCGACGCAGAACAACTACATCGCGCTCATCTATGAGACGGGCGAGAAAATCGTGCTCGCGGGCGCCGACATCTCGACGGGCGAGTGCTTCTACGGCATCTACGAGGGCGGCAACCGCCTGCAGATGTTGCTCGATGAGCTCTACCGCCTGATGATGCCGGAGCTCCTGATCGTCGGCAAGCCGTCGTTTGCCAGTGCGCTCAAGGAGTTTGCTGCTCTGCGCCTGCCGCACTGCTCGTTCACGCCGATTGCGGAAGTCTCGCATCATGTCGAGGACCGCATCGTCGAGCACTTCGACGCGGCGACGCGCCCCGCGCAGCCGGAGGCGAAGGAGGCGGTGGCGACGCTTCTTGACTACCTCCACGAGACGGTCCGCACGGACCTCACGCAGCTCAACCAGCTGACGTATCTCGATGCCTCAGAGAACCTCGTCGTCGACACGTACACGCTGCGCAACCTCGAGATCACGCGCAACCTGCGCGATGGCGGCAAGAAGAACACGCTCCTCGATGTCCTCGACTTTACGGAGACGGCGATGGGCAGCCGCCTCTTGAAGAAGTGGCTCGAGTATCCTTTGCTGAGCATCGCGGGCATCACGCAGCGCCTCGACGCGGTCGGAGAGCTCGTCGGCGACTTCTCGCTGCGCGGCGGCGTGCGCGAGGGCTGCCGCGAGATTCACGACTTCGAGCGCCTCCTGACGCGCATCGAGGTCGGCACGGCCAATGCGCGCGACCTCATTGCGCTCAAGATCTCCTTGCGCTGCCTGCCGGGCATCCGCGAGAAGCTGCAGGGCGCGAAGTCTTCGATGCTCAAGCAGGCCGAGGCGAAGGTGGAGACCTTCGATGCTCTCGTCGACCTTTTGGAGCGCGCCATCGTCGAGGACCCGGGCATCAGCCTGCGCGAGGGCGGCATCATCAAATCGGGCTATAACGAAGAGCTCGATGAGTACCGCCGCATCTCACACGACAGCAAGGCGATGCTGCAGGAGATCGAGGAGCGCGAAAAGGAGCAGACGGGCATCAAGGCGCTGAAGATTGGCTACAACAAGGTATTCGGCTACTACATCGAGGTGCGCCACAGCGGTGCGGATCGCGTGCCGGACCGCTACATCCGCAAGCAGACGCTCGCGAATGCGGAGCGCTACATCACGGAGGAGCTCAAGGAGTTCGAGACGAAGATCCTTGGCGCGCAGGAGAAGATCGTCAACATCGAGTACAATCTCTTCACGGAGGTCCGCGAGACCATCAAGGCGCATCTGACGGAAATCCAGCAGACGGCGCACGAGATCGCGCTCGTCGATGTGCTCGCGAGCCTCGCGGAGGCGGCCAGCACCTACAACTACGTGCGCCCGCAGATGCGAACGGATGGCGTCATCGACATCAAGGACGGCCGCCATCCGCTCGTGGAGCGCATCCTGACGCGCGACCTCTTCGTGCCGAACGACGCGCACCTCGACCATCAGGACTGCGAGATCATGCTGATCACGGGGCCGAACATGGCGGGCAAGTCGACGTACATGCGCCAGGTGGCACTTTTGACGCTCATGGCGCAGATTGGCAGCTTCATCCCCGCGCGCGAGGCGTCCATCTCGCCGGTCGACCGCATCTTCACACGCATCGGCGCGAGCGATGACCTTGTCAGCGGCCAGAGCACCTTCATGGTGGAGATGAATGAAGTCGCGCAGATCCTCAAGTACGCGACGAAGGACAGCCTCGTCATCCTCGACGAGATCGGCCGCGGCACGAGCACGTTCGACGGCATGAGCATCGCGCGCGCCGTCATCGAGCACATCGAGAAGAAGGTCCACGCCAAGACGCTGTTCGCGACGCACTACCATGAGCTCACGGACCTCGAGGACGACAAGATTAAGAATTTCTGCGTGGCCGTCAAGGAGCGCGGCAATCAGGTGGCCTTCCTGCGCCGCATCGTGCCCGGTGCGGCCGACAAGTCGTACGGTATCCACGTCGCGCGGCTCGCGGGCCTGCCAAAATCCGTCACGAGCCGCGCCGAGGAGATCCTCGCAATGCTCGAGGCAGAGGCGCCGGATGCAGCGGCTTCGACTGCTGAAAAGGCAGCTAAGGCCGCAGGCAGCACGCCAAAGGCAGAGCCCGCCGCACCGGCTATGGGCTCGCTCTTTGCCTCGAGCTTAAGCGACACGTTGCTCTCGCTCGACGTCATGACAATGACGCCGCTCGAGGCGATGAACGAGCTCTACAAACTGCAGGAGCAGGCAAAAAGGGAGGCGGGTAAAGCATGACCATCCATGTACTCGACGACAATACCATCAACAAGATCGCGGCGGGCGAGGTCGTAGAGCGGCCGGCGTCCGTCATCAAGGAGCTCATCGAGAACGCAATGGATGCGGGGGCGACCCGCATCGAGGTGGAGATCATGGCGGGCGGCACGAGCTTCATGCGCGTGACGGACAACGGCAGGGGCATGAGCGCCGAGGATGCGCACCTCGCCATCCTGCGCCATGCGACGAGCAAGATCCGCGAGGTCGGCGACCTCAACACGATCGGCACGCTGGGCTTCCGCGGCGAGGCACTGCCGACGATCGCCTCTGTCTCGCGCTTCTCCCTGCTAACGCGCCGCGAGGGTGACGACCTCGGCACGCGCGTGACCATCACGGGCGGCAAGAAGCCGGATTTCATCGAGGCGGGCTGCAATATCGGCACGACGGTCAAGGTGGAAGACCTCTTCTTCAACACGCCGGCGCGCAAGAAGTTCCTCAAGACGAACCACACGGAGGGCGCGCGCATCAATGACTTCATAGTCAAGCTCGCGCTCTCGCGCCCCGACATCGAGTTCCACTTCATCAACAACAACAAGATGTCTGTCGTGACGCCGGGCACGGGCAATCTCTACGACACGATACAGGCCATCTACGGGGACAAGACAGCAGACTCGCTTTTAGGGCTCACGCTCGAGGATGAGGACATCAAGATTTCTGGCTACATCACGAAGCCGTCGATGCTCAAGAGCAGCCGCGCCTGGCAGACGTACATCGTCAACTCGCGCATCATCCAGAACCGCGCAATCGCCAAGGCCATCGACAACGCCTACAAGTCGCTGATCCCAAAGAGCGGCTTCCCGCTGGCGGTCCTCTGCATCGAGGTGCCGCAGCGCACGATTGACGTCAACGTGCACCCGCAGAAGAGCGAGCTCAAGTTCGAGGATGAGAGCCGCATCTTCAAGGCTGTCTACAAGGCTGTGCTCGACGCCATCCGGCCGGCGGGCCGGGGACTCGGCGAGGTGGCCGCCGTCGTCGAGAAGCCGGAGCAGCACGTGACGATGGAGCCCATGCAGTTCGTGCCGGCGACGGAGCCGCTCGCCGAGCCCATCATCCCGCAGTGGCCGCAGGCAGCTGCAGCGAGCCCCATAGGTGCGCAGAGCAAGCCTAAGACCATCTACGAGGCCGTGCACCGCACGGCACCGTCCGCCGCATCTTCGCTGGCCGGCTTCTCTGATGCACAAGAGAGCCTGCGCCGCGAGCGCGAGGCCGCTGCTCCTCTGCACGATATCCATGCGGCTCATCCCGTGTTGGAAGGCACGGTAGCAGAGACGGCGGCAGCGCCTCTGTCATCTGCGCAAGAGATGCCGTGCTCTGAGGGAGAAAAGGGAGAGCGGCTCCAGTACGAGGGTACGGTCGTGCCAATCGGCCAGGTTGACCTGACCTACATCATCGCGCAGGACGCCAAGGGGCTCTACATCGTCGACCAGCATGCGGCGCACGAGCGCATCCTCTTCGATAAGTTCTCGGCGATGGCGGGCGACATTCCCTCGCAGCAGCTGCTTGTCCACCAGATCCTGACGTTTGACCGCAAGGAATCGGAGCTCGTCGAGGCGCATCAGGAGCTCTTCGCCTCGCTTGGCTTCCACATGGAGATGAGCGGCGAGCGCGAGTTCCGCCTCATCGAGGTGCCGGCCGACGTGCCCGTCAGCGAAGCGGAGAACATCATCCGCGAGATCTTGACGAATCTCATGGACATGCACGAGACGACGGCGAAGGAGATCCGGCAGGCATGCCTCGCGACGACGGCTTGCCGCGCAGCCATCAAGGCCGGCGAGGAACTGAGCTTCCGCCAGATGCAGATCATCCTCGACGCGCTCGCGCATACGGATTTTCCTTATACCTGCCCGCATGGGCGCCCGACCATCCTGAAGTTCAGCAGCGAAGAGCTGGCCAAGATGTTCAAGCGCACGGGCTTTGGCTTTTGATACGATACAGATAGGATACAGTTGGAGGATGATACGATGGTTCAGGCAATCGCGACGACGGGCCGCAAGTGCAGCGAGGATGCCGTCGTCCTGGCGAAGTGGGCGGCAGAGCATGCGGGGATTCCCTACGTGCCGCGCGCAAATCTCTCGGGCAAGGCACTGCGCGAGCGCTATGGGGTCGATTTCATCCTGGTCGCGAAGCAGGACCTCCTGACGCTCTCGACGCCATCCGGCGACCTCTTCTTCCACCCGAACATGGCGCATCTGCGCCTCAAGAATCTGCGCTTCGGCAGCGCGGGCACGGGTGACCGCATGGTCGAGGCCATGGACCTCTCGCGCGGTATGAGCGTGCTCGACTGCACGCTGGGTTTCGGCGCGGATGCGATTGTCGCGAGCTTTGCGGTCGGTCCGGAAGGGCAGGTCACGGGCATCGAGTCGCAGCCGCTCATCGAGACGGTCGTAGGCTACGGCCTCGCGCACTTCAAGGCGGAGAACTGGCCAATACAGGAGGCCATGCGCGGCATCCGCACGGTCTGCGCGGACGCCTTCGACTATCTGAAGAAGCAGCCGGATGATTCCGTCGACGTCGTCTACTTCGATCCGATGTTCCGCCATCCTCTGCTCGAGAGCCGCAGTCTCTCGCCGCTGCGCACGGTGGCCAATCACGAGCCGGTCTCGGAGGCGATGATTGAGGAGGCCTGCCGCGTGGCAAGGCGCCGCGTCGTCTTCAAGGAGAACGCGCGCAGTCTGGAGTTTGAGCGCCTCGGCTTCACGAAGATCATGGGCGGCCGCTACAGCAAGGTCCACTACGGCGTGCGCATCCTCTGATGCTCGGGTGCGCAGATGCATCAAGGTGCATATGGTATACTTTTTTGAGACACTTCCATCTGGAAGTGTCTTTTTACATTGATTTATGGACGCCTTGATGATAAAATAAAAAAGAATGATTTGATCGGATAAAAACTTCATACTACCATTCCTGCGCGACGTTCATCATGACAGATGCCTCGCATCGTGTGAGGCAGCACGGATTCTTGTCATGGTTATGGGAACGCTTTCTTAGCGCGTCTAACGCATCTAGCACGTCATCGGAGAAGAGAAGCAGGGCAGGAAGGAACGATAGGGGATTTCTATCCAGCAACCATACGCAACGTATATCAAAATAAAAATGTATCATAAATTTTGCATTTGCATTCTGCTATGAGATGCAGCAAACACTTTGGAGGTGTACTTTTTTGGCTAAAGGAGCACAAAAATTACAGATCATCCCTCTCGGAGGCCTGGGGGAGATCGGCAAGAATATGACCGTCATCCGCGTGGATGATGAGATCCTCGTCATCGATGCGGGACTGATGTTCCCGGATGAAGACATGCTCGGCATCGACCTCGTCATCCCGGATATCAGCTACCTCATCGAGAACAAGGACAAGATCAAGGCCATCGTGCTGACGCACGGCCACGAGGACCACATCGGCGCGCTGCCGTACGTCCTCAAGAAGATCAACGTGCCGGTCTACGGCACGCGCCTGACGCTCGGCATCCTCGAGGGGCGCCTCAAGGAGAACGGCGTCGACTCGAGCAACCTGCACTCGGTCATGCAGGGCGACATCATCAACGTCGGCTGCTTCAGCGTCGGCTTCATCCGCGTCAACCACTCGATCCCGGATGCCGTCGGACTCTCCATCAAGACGCCGGTCGGCATGATCGTGCACACGGGCGACTTCAAGCTCGACTACACGCCGATTGACGGCAAGATGACGGACTTCCGCCGCTTCTCCGACCTCGGCAACCGCGGCGTCCTCGTGCTCATGGCGGATTCGACGAATTCGGAGCGCGAGGGCCATACGCCATCGGAGCGCACGGTCGGGGCGGCCTTTGACCGCGCCTTCCACAATGCGCGCGGCCGCATCATCGTCGCGACGTTCTCATCGAACGTCCACCGCATCCAGCAGGTCATCGACACGGCCGTCCGCTACAAGCGCCACGTCGCTGTGCTCGGCCGCAGCATGGTCAACGTCGTCAACATCTCTTTGGAGCTCGGCTACATCACGGCGCCTGAGGGCACGATCGTCGACATCGACGAGATCCACAACTACCGCATGGAGCAGATGGTCATCATCACGACGGGCAGCCAGGGCGAGCCGATGTCAGCACTGACGCGCATGTCGATGAGCGACCACCGCAAGGTCGGCATCGTGCCGGGCGACACGGTCATCATCTCGGCAACGCCGATCCCGGGCAATGAGAAGCTCGTCTCGAAGACAATCGACAACCTCATGAAGCTCGGTGCCAACGTCATCTACGGCCGCAACCAGGGCATCCACGTCTCGGGCCATGCGAGCCGCGAGGAGCTCAAGCTCATGCACAACCTCGTGCGCCCGAAGTTCTTCATCCCGGTCCACGGTGAGTACCATCACCTCGTGCAGCACGCCCGCCTCGCGCGCGAGCTCGGCATGCCGAAGGAGAACATCTTCATCAGCGAGAACGGCCAGATCCTCGAGTTCACGCGCGACAAGGGCCAGGTGGCCGGCAAGGTCACGGCCGGTATGGTCATGGTCGACGGCCTCGGCGTCGGCGATGTCGGCAACATCGTATTGCGCGACCGCCGCCAGCTCTCGCAGGATGGCATCCTGATTGTCGTCGTCACGATGAACAAGCAGACGCACCGCGTCGTCTCGGGCCCGGATATCGTCTCGCGCGGCTTCGTCTACGTGCGCGAGTCGGAGGCCCTGATGGACGAGGCTACGGCACGCGTGCAGCAGGCACTCGACCGCTGCGAGGACGAGAAGGTCAAGGAGTGGGCTGCCATCAAGTCGAATGTACGCGATGCGCTGGGCCGCTACCTCTTCGAGAAGACGCGCCGCCGCCCGATGATCCTGCCAATCATCATGGAGGTCTGAGGTCAGTACCATATGGAATTTGAGCCGGAGCATCGTCTCCGGCTTTTCTGCTGATTATATCGTGATTCTATCGTAAACGGGAAGGAGTGAAAGCATGCCGTTTACCCATCTCCATGTCCACACGGAGTTCAGCCTGCTCGACGGTGCGAGCCGCATCAAGGAACTCATCGAGACGACGAAAGCGCTCGGCATGGACAGCATCGCCATCACCGACCACGGCGCCATGTACGGCGTCATCGACTTCTACAAAGAGGCAAAGAAGCAGGGCGTGAAGCCCATCATCGGCTGCGAGGTCTATGTGGCCCCGGGCGCGCGCCAGGAGCACCGCGAGGTCAATGGCGTCCGCTACTACCATCTGATCCTGCTCGCGGAGAACCAGACGGGCTACCGCAACCTCGTCAAGCTCGTCTCGCTGGCCAACATCGAGGGCATGTACTACAAGCCGCGCGTCGACAAGGACCTCCTGCGCCAGTACCACGAGGGCATCATCTGCCTCTCGGCCTGCATTGCCGGCGAGATCCCGCGCGCCATCCTGCAGGACAATATGGAGCGCGCTGACGCGCTCGTGCGCGAATACCTCGAGATCTTCGGCCGTGAGAACTTCTTCCTCGAGATCCAGAACCACGGCCTGCCGGAGGAGCGCAAGGCCAACGCCGGCCTCGTCGAGCTCGCCAAGAAGTACGATGTCGGACTCGTCGCGACGAACGACCTGCACTATGTGCACCGCGAGGACAGCGAGTTCCACGACATCCTGCTCTGCATCCAGATGAACAAGACGTTCGACGATCCCGACCGCATGCGCTTCGCGAGCGACGACTACTACCTGAAGTCGCCGGAGGAGATGGCGGCGCTGTTTCCTGACTTGCCGGAGGCCATCGCCAATACGGAGAAGATTGCTGCGCGCTGTAAGGTCGACTTCGAATTCGGCCATCTGCAGCTGCCGTATTACCCGATCCCCGCTCCGTATGCCGACGATGAGGCCTACCTGCGCCATCTCTGCGAGGAGAACCTGCCGCGCCGCTACCAGGAGGTCACGGAGAAGATCCGCGAGCGCCTCGAGTACGAGCTCGGCATCATCCACCGCATGGGCTACGACAGCTACTTCCTCATCGTCTGGGATTTCATCAATTACTCGCGCGAGCACGGCATTGGCGTCGGGCCGGGCCGCGGCTCGGCCGCCGGCAGTATCGTCGCCTACCTGCTCGGCATCACGAACCTCGACCCGCTGAAGTACGACCTGCTCTTCGAGCGCTTCCTCAATCCGGAGCGCGTGACGATGCCGGATATCGATGTCGACTTCGACTACATCCAGCGCGGCAAGGTCATCGACTACGTCAAGGAGCGCTACGGCTATGACCACGTCGCGCAGATCGTCACCTTCGGCACGATGGCGGCGAAGGGCGCCATCCGCGATGTCGGGCGCGTGCTCAATCTGCCGTATGCGGAGGTGGCGGAGATCGCGAAGCTCGTGCCGAATGAGCTTAAGATTACGCTCGACAAGGCGATGCAGGAGTCGGCCGATTTCCGCAAGGCGTACGAGAGCAGTGAGGACGTCCACCGGCTCATCGACCTCGCGCGCAAGATCGAGGGTCTGCCGCGCCACTCGTCGACGCATGCCGCCGGCGTCGTGATCGCGCGCCATCCGCTGACGGACTACGTGCCGGTCTCCATCTCGGAGGGCACGCTCGTCACGGAGTACGACAAGGACCACGTCGAGGAACTCGGCCTCCTCAAGATGGACTTCCTCGGTCTGCGCACGCTGACGGTCATCAGCGATACCATCGCGAACATCGAGAAGAGCCGCCATGAGAAGGTCGACATTGACAAGATCCCGCTGACAGACGGGCTGACCTCGAAGATGCTCTGCGAGGGCAAGACGGGCGCGGTATTCCAGATGGAGTCGGCCGGCATGACGCAGCTCGTGCACGACCTCGCACCCGAGAACTTTGCTGACCTCATCCCGCTCGTCGCGCTCTACCGTCCGGGCCCATTGGGCAGCGGTATGGTCGAGGATTTCATCAAGGGGCGTCATGGGGAGAAGGAAGTTACCTACATGCACCCGCTGCTAGAGCCCATCCTCAAGGAGACGTTCGGCGTCGTGCTCTATCAGGAGCAGGTCATGCAGATCGTGCAGGTGCTCGCGGGCTTCACGCTCGGGCAGGCGGACCTCTTGCGCCGCGCGATGGGCAAGAAGAAGCACGAGATCCTGATGGCACAGAAGGAGAACTTCCTCGATGGCTGCGAGAAGAACCACATTGATGCGGGCCTTGCCAACACGATCTTCGACCTCTTGACGCACTTTGCCGACTACGGCTTCAACAAGTCGCACAGTGCGGCGTACGCGCTCGTCGCCTGGCAGACGGCCTATCTCAAGGCGCACTACCCGGCGGAGTTCATGGCGGCGATGCTCACGAGCATCATGGACACGCCGAAGGTCTCGAACTACATCGAGCTCTGCCACCGCATGGGCATCAAGATCCTGCCGCCGGATATCAATGCGAGCTCCGCCTACTTCAGCGTCGACGGGGATGCCATCCGCTTCGGCCTCGCCGCCGTGCGCAATGTCGGCGAGACGGCCATCGAGAATGTCGCGCGCATCCGCGAGACGGGCGGCCCCTTCAGCTCGCTCTCGGACTTCTGCCGCCGCGTCGACATGCGCGTCGTCAACCGCCGCGTCATCGAGAGTCTCATCAAATGCGGCGCGTTCGACTCGTTCGGCGCGAAGCGCAGCCAGCTCCTCGCTATCCTGCCGCAGACCGTCATGGAAGCGGCCCGGCAGCAGAAGGACGCCGTGAGCGGCCAGATGGGCCTCTTCTCCGACGAGACGATTGAGGAGACGGGCATGCTGCAGCTGCCGGACATCGATGAAGTGCCGAAGGCAGAGCGGCTGCGCTGGGAGAAGGAGGCGACGGGCTTCTACATCACGGGCCATCCACTGGACCAGTACGCGGCAAAGCTCGAGAATCTGCCGCGCATCGGCAGCCTGCAGCCGGATACCGTGCGCGATAAGCAGGTCGTGCGCATCGGCGGCATGCTGACGGAGGCGAAGCGCATCACGACGAAGAAGGGGGACACGATGTGCTTCGCGACGGTCGAGGACTTCACCGACTCCATCGAGGTCACGGTCTTCCCGCGCACGTTCTACCAGAACATGAACCTGCTCGTGCCCGACACGCCTGTCGTCGTGCAGGGGCACATCGACATGACGGATGAGACGGTCAAGCTCATCGCCGATTCGGTCTGGGCGCTCAAGGACTACCGCTTCGCCTACTACATCGAGCTGCCGGCAGGCGGCCTGCCCGAGGTGAAGCGCACGGAGATGAAGCAGCTAATCGCCGCGCATCACGGCGATTACGCGACGTTCTTCCACTCGGGCGGCCACTGGCAGAAGGCCCGCGAGAATTTCTGGCTCGATGACGCAGCCGAGACATTTGAACAGCTTACGGCCATCGTCGGTGCGGGAAAAGTCCGGAAACGCTGAGCGCGGCTTATTGCGGGGAGCGGGAATGGATGATAAAATAGGGATGATTTATCCTTCACCCCGATGTGTTTTGAGGGAAAATGAGGGAATACAAGGAGTTTGAATTCAGATTGAAACAGAGAAGAATCGGCCGTCTCCTGCTCGCAGGCGGGCTCGCTCTGGCATTTTTCGTGCCACAGATCGCTGCCACGCCGGTACAGGCAGAGGCCGTCTATGATATCAAGGAGATGCCGCGCCCCGATATCCCGGGACTCGTCATCAGTCCCGATGATCCATTGCAGAATCTGACGGCGCGCTCGGCTGTCGTCATCGATGCCGCATCGGGCCAGGTCATCTACGAGCGCAATAAGGACGAGCGCCGCTTCCCGGCCAGCACGACGAAGATCATGACGCTCATCCTGGCGCTCGAACATTCCAACATGGATGACATGGTGACGGTCAGCAGCAATGCCGCCGGCACGGAGGGCTCGACGCTCTGGCTCGAGGCGGGCGAGAAGATCCGCATGGGCGACCTGCTCTACGGCATGATGATGCACTCCGGCAACGATGCGACGGTCGCTGTCGCGGAGCACATCGCGGGCTCCGTCGACAAGTTCGCCGCGATGATGACCGCGAAGGCGCACGAGATCGGCGCCGTCAACACGAACTTCGCCAACGCCAACGGCCTGCCGCGCGATGACCACTACACGACGGCCTATGACCTCGCGAAGATCACGGCCTACGGCTACCGCGTGCCGGGCTTCGAGCAGATCGTCAGCACGAAGGAGATCGACTTCGATTGGGTTAAGGACCCGTCGCACCACCTGCGCAACGAGAACCAGATGCTCTGGCTCTATCGCGGCGCCAACGGCGTCAAGACGGGCTACACGGATGCCGCTGGCCGCTGCCTCGTCTCGGGCGCGAAGAAGGATGGGCTGCAGCTCGTCGCCGTCGTGCTCGACTCGGTCTACATGTGGAACGACTCCATCAAGTTGCTCGACTACGGCTTCGCGCATGTCGAGCCGGATACGATCGTCAAAGAGGGCGATACGGCGGGCTATGCGAATGTCGCGGGCGGCACGGGCCGCAAGCTGCCCTTGAAGGCTGCCGAGACGCTGACGCTCGCCAAGCTCAAGGGCGAGGGCGAAGCCTACAAGACGCGCATCGAAGCCGATGACCTGCGCGCGCCCATCAAGAAGGGCGATACCGTCGGCCACCTCGTCGTAGAGCTCGACGGCAAAGAAGTCGCTTCGACCGACCTGCTCGCGGGAGCGGACATCACGCGCCGCTCGTTCTTCCTGACGGTCTGGAACTTCCTGCGGTCACTGGTGAAAGGATGAGTGCATGATGCAAGAGGAACGGCTGCAGAAGATCATCAGCCAGGCTGGCATCGCCTCGCGGCGCGCGGCGGAGAAGATGATCTTGGAGGGCCGCGTCAAGGTTGACGGCCAAGTTGTGCGCGAGCTCGGCACGAAGGTTGACCCTGCGGCGCACACGATACTGGTCGACGGTAAGAAAATCGCGGGCGAGGAGCAGCACGTCTACCTGCTGCTCAACAAGCCGAAGGGGTATCTCTCGACGGCGAAGGACGACCGCGGGCGCCGCACGGTGCTCGACCTGCTGCCGGAGGTTTGCGAGCGCGTCTATCCAGTCGGCCGCCTCGACAACAACACGGAGGGCCTGCTGCTCATCACGAACGACGGTGCTCTGATGAACGGCCTGCTGCACCCGCGTTTCGAGGTCGAGAAGACGTACCATGCGGGCGTGACGGGGAAGCTGACCGAGGAAAAGCTCCAGATGCTCCGGGACGGGCTGCTGCTCGAGGACGGCATGACGGCTCCGGCGAAGGTCAGCCTGCTGCCGGAGCGCGAGCCCGGTGAACGCGTGCGAGGTCTCACGCGCGCTGCGATAACGATCCACGAGGGGCGCAATCGCCAGGTCCGCCGCATGTTCGCGGCTGTCGGCTGCGATGTCAAGTCTTTAAAGCGCGTGCGCTTTGCCGGCCTGACGCTCAAGGGCGTCGCGCGCGGCCATCACCGCGCCCTGACGGAAGAAGAAGTCAGCAGCCTCTATCGATTGGCGGGGTGTACGAGATGAAACAGATTCTAGTCATAGGAGCCGGCCCGGCCGGCATGATGGCCGCCATCCGCGCGGCCGAGAACGGCGCGGAAGTCACGCTGCTCGAGAAGATGAAGCGGCCCGGCCGCAAGATGATGATCACGGGCAAGGGTCGCTGCAACATCACGAATGCGGCTGACGTCCCCGAGATTATCCGGAACATCCACGGCAACGGCGCCTTCCTCAACAGCTCGATGCGCGCCTTCGACAACCGGGATGTCATGGACTTCTTTGCCGAGCAGGGCGTGCCCGTCAAGGTCGAGCGCGGCAACCGCGTCTTTCCCGTCAGCGACAAGGCGCAGGATGTCGTCGATGCGATGGTGCACCGGCTGCACGAGCTCGGCGTCCGCATCGAGCTCGAGATGCCCGTCACGGACATCCTCCTGCAGGAAGGCCATGTCGCGGGTGTGCGCACGAAGTCGGGCGCGCATTACAAGGCCGACGCCGTGATTCTCGCGGTGGGCGGCGCCTCGTATCCGGGCACGGGCTCGACGGGCGACGGCTATGCGATGGCAAAGAAACTCGGCCACACGATCGTGCCGCTAAGACCCTCGCTCGTGCCGCTCGAGACGGAGGAAGAATGGGTCAAGAACGTCCAGGGCCTCTCCCTGCGCAATGTCCGCGCCACGCTGCTCGCCGATGGCGGGAAGGTGCAGGAGATGTTCGGCGAGATGATGTTCACGCACTTCGGCGTGACGGGCCCCATCATCCTCTCGATGAGCCGTCAGGCCGCTAAATGCCTCGCGGACGGGAAGTTCGTCGAGCTCGAGCTTAACTTAAAACCGGCCCTGACGCCGGAGAAACTCGATGTGCGCGTCCAGCGCGACTTTGAGCAGTACATCCGCAAGTCCCTGAAGAACGGCCTCATGGACCTCCTGCCGCACAAGCTCATCGAGCCGGTGCTCGACTGCGCCTATCTCGACCCGGAGAAGCCGGTGCATCAGGTCACGGCGGAGGAGCGCCATCGCCTGGTCGAGACGTTGCAGCATCTGACGCTGACCATCACGAAGACGCGCCCGCTGCCGGAGGCCAGCGTGACTGTCGGCGTCGTCACGGTCGGGGAGATCCGCCCATAGGCGCTGGAGTCGAAGCTCGTGCCAG
>ERZ1023848.158-NODE-158-length-27838-cov-18.758305_pt1 | contig 27838 bp, 26 predicted proteins | sample MGYA00380385_ERZ1023848 | MGnify/ENA primary metagenome ERZ1023848 (study PRJEB33179, sample SAMN07449069) | human gut metagenome | biome: Human-gut; feature: Human associated habitat; material: Faeces | host: Homo sapiens | place: India:Kasaragod | collected...
GCTGTCCCCACCGTTGTCCCGGCGGGCGCCCCCGCCGCCCCCCAATATGTGGCCCTCACCTTCGACGACGGCCCCTCGCCCCGCTGCACGCCCCGCCTGCTGGACGGTCTGGCGGCCTGCGGCGCGCGGGCCACCTTCTTCGTGGTGGGCTGCCAGACCGTGAAAGACCCGGACATCGTCCGGCGCATTGCCGCCGAGGGCCATCAGGTGGGCAACCACTCCTACGACCACGCCCAGCTGGACAGCCTGACCTGCGAGCAGGCGCTGGCCGACCTGCGGAAGAACGACGATCTGCTGCGGGAGCTGTTGGGGGAGGGGGATTATTGGGTGCGCCCGCCCTACGGCCTGTGCTCCGACAGCGAAGCGGCGCACCTGACGGTGCCGCTGGTGAACTGGTCGGTGGACACGGAGGACTGGAAAAGCAAGGACGCCGACAGGATCGTGGACATCATCTACCGGCAGGTGTCCGACGGCGACATCATCCTGCTCCATGACCGCTACCAGAACACGGTGGATGCGGTGCTGCGCGCCGTGCCCCACCTGCAGGAGCAGGGCTATGTGTTCGTCACGGTGGCGGAGCTGCTGGCGCTCAGGGGCGTCACGCCGGAGCCGGGCGTCACCTACCGCCGCGCCCCGCCGCAGGAAGCAGAGGGCGGCTAAAACAAAAAAGGAAGTCCCGAAGCGCGGCTTCGGGACTTCCTTTTTTGTTTTGTTTCACTTACACACCGGCGGCAAAGTACCTCCCCACAAAGCAGGCCTGTGGTTGCGCATGTGGGCATTATGTGATAGGATGGATGCAGGTAAAGCAACGGGCGCCAGTCTCTGCCCAAAAATGCGCAGGTGGCGGCGGCTAAATGGTTCAGGAGGAGCGAAATGTACTATCACGCATCACCGATCGGCGGCATTACGCGGCTGAAGCCGCACATTTCCAACCACGGCATTCCGCTGATCTATTTTTCCGCAAAAAGAGAGAATGTACTGGTCTACTTAAGCAATTCCGTTGAGAAGTTTTGCCGGGAGACGGGGTTTGTGCATAAGGGGAAATACCAGAAGTGGGGTCCGTATGGCTTCGATAAAGACGGGCGGCAGCGGCTGGAGGAGTATTACCCGAATGCGCTGGCAAGCACATATAAGGGAGTTTCCGGATATATTTATTTCACGGAGACGATCATACCCTCTGATTTTGCACTTCAGATACCGGATGCCGCCGCCAGCAGTGAGCCGGTGGATATAGCGGGTGCAGAGTTCGTTCCGGACGCCTATGAAGCGATCCTGCAGGCGGAACGGGAAGGCTTGCTTACGATCCTCCGGTATGAGGAAATGTCGGATGAGATGCGTAGATGGAATGAGAAAACCATCGTGGACGAGTACGCGGGCGCTTCCGAACACCCGGAGTACAGACATTTTTTGAAGGGAAACTTTCCGGAGATTCTCAATGGCGTTTGACGCCGCTTTGTGCAGCATACTTTAAACCCTGTCCAAGGTACTGCCTTGGACAGGGTTTAAAGTATGTTTTGTTTTACTTACACACCGGCGGCCAGCATGCAGTTGATGACCAGCGTCAGCACCACAAAGATGACGCCCACCCATTTGGTGGCCTTGGCCAGCTTGGCGTCGATGCTCTTGGCCTTGGACTTGGCCATGTAGCTGTCGGCGATGCCGCCGATGCTGCCGGACAGGCCCTGGCTCTTGCCGGACTGGAACAGCACGATGGCAATCAGGATCAAAGCAGCCAGCAGCTGCAGAATGGTAACAAAAATTATCATAGCGGGAACCTCCACATCTATTCCGTGCCGCAGGGCACACAATTCACAGTACAAACAATATTACCACAACGCAACCGGCAATGCAAGAGGTGTTCGGGGATTTTTTGCGCTTTTTCCGGCAAAAATGATAGAACATATGTTGCAATTCAGAAAACGGTGTGGTACAATAGGGCTGAACCTACCGGATTTGCGGCGGAAGAAAGGGGCAAACACATGGCAAAGCTGACAAAGATGCAGCAGAAGATCTACGATTACATCGCGGAGACCACGCGGCAGCAGGGGTATCCCCCCTCCGTGCGGGAGATCGGCGAGGCCGTGGGCCTGCGCTCCCCGTCCACCGTTCACTTTCATTTGAAGCATATGGAGGAGCTGGGCGTGCTGACCAAGGGCGCCGGGAAGGGCCGCGCCCTGACGCTGGCACCGCTGGACGGCGCATCCTCTGCCGCGCCTGCCGCTGCGGAACCCGCACCGGAGCCGGAGACGCCCGCGGGCCGCGTTCCCATCGTGGGCACGGTGGCCGCCGGGTCGCCCATTCTGGCGCAGGAGTGCATCGAGGACTATCTGACCTTTGACACCAACGGGCGGGAGGGAGAGTATTTTGCCCTGCGCGTCCGGGGCGAGTCCATGCTGAACGCCGGTATCCTGCCGGGCGATCTGGTGGTGGTACACCAGCAGCCCGTGGCCCACAACGGCGAGATCGTGGTGGCGCTGCTGGGGGACGAGGCCACGGTGAAGCGGCTTAGCCGCCGCAACGGCGAGGTGTGGCTTCTGCCGGAGAACGAGGCGTACAGCCCCATCGACGGGCGGGAGGCCTCCATTCTGGGCAAGGTCACAGCCGTCGTCCGCCAGTATTGAGAGACGGCCCGTGCCGTTCCGCCGGTGTGCCCGACAGACGGATACAGGCGGGTTTTCCACCGCGTAAGACACATAAAGCAGCCCCTGCCGGGGATATCCGGCAGGGGCTGTTTTTGTTGACAGCAAAGGGCTTCCGGCGATAGCAGGAGGCAAACGTCCCGCCGGCGGCGGGGGGTTGACCGGCGCGGGCGGGGAACTTGCAGAAGGAGACGGAAGGCTGCTTGACCAGCACCTGTCCGGCAAAGACCGCCGCACAGCCCAGCAGAATACTCAGCGCCGCATACAGCGCCGCAAACAGACAATTCAGAGCCATGCGCGTTTAGCCCTTTTCAAACGTGAAATAAAAAACATGAAAAAACAGGAAATATACCTGAAATGAACGGAAATATCCGGAAATATGCGAAATTGGCCCGTCACTTGGGTTTGGCGGGGCTGTTCAGATGAACGACCCACTGCTCCAGCGAGAAGAAGGGGTCAGTCTCCGTGGCTGTCAGACCCTCCACCAGACCGGTGGTGGTCACCACGGAGTTGGACTTGAAGCACAGGGGGGTGATGGGAGCCTTGGCCAGCAGCTCCTCCCACAGGGAGGTCAGCGCGGCGCTGCGCCGGGACTCATCCGCCGTGCGGCAGGCGGCCAGCAGGGCGTCGGTCTTTTCGTCGGAGAAGCCGCCGTAGTTCAGGCTGCCCTCCGTGCCGACGAGGGACAGCACGTCCCAGTCCGCCGTCAGGCGGCACTCGCCGTAGTACAGGTCGAAGCTGCCGTCCTGCAGGCGCTGGAGATATGTCTCCCACGGCACAGCCTCCACCGTGACGGAGAGGCCCGCACGGGTGAGGGAGACGGCGATCTCCTGGGCGGCGGCGGCCTTGAAGGAGTTCTCCTCGTTGACCAGCAGCGTCACCTCCGTGCCGGCATAGCGTCCTGCGGCGTCCGCCGCAGTATCTGCACCGGCGTCATCGGAGCCGGGTCGGGTCAGGCCGTGGAGGGGGGCGGTGGTGTAGGCCGTCTCCAGCGCCGTGGGGTACCAGTCGCTGGCGGGGGAGACGGGCAGCTGGGCGGCGCTGCCGTGGCCCAGCAGGCAGGAGTCCACCAGCGCCTGCCGGTCGACGGCGGCACTGACGGCCTGCCGCAGCGCCGCGTCGTCAAAGGGGGCGCGGCGGGTGTTGAAGCCCAGAAACTGCATGACCGCGGTGGGGGCATCGGTATAGTCGCCGCTGCCGGACACGCCGGAGGCGCCGGTGGCGGTGAGATCCAGCGGCAGCAGCTGCAGCTCCCGTGAGGAGAAGGCGTAGAGCATGGTGTCCCGATCCTTGCAGTGCTGCAGCTCGATGCGCTGCAGAGGCAGGGAGACGCCCTGCCACCAGTCGGCGTTCAGCGCCAGATACGCGCCGCCGTCTGACTTGGTGAAAACGTAGGGCCCGGTGCCCACCGGCGCGGTGCGCTCCTCCGTGCCGGACTTGACGATGGGAATGTCCAGCCGCCACGCCAGCGTGGCGAGGTCGGCGTTCATGGCGATGACCACGGTGTCGCCCTGCGCCCGGACGGAGGACACCTCCGCCAGACGGGCGGCGTAGCGCTGGGACTGCCGCGCCCGCTCCAGCGAGGACACCACATCCCGGGCGGTGAGGGGCGAGCCGTCGGAGAACGTGACGCCGGTTTGCAGCGTCAGGGTGTAGGTGCGTTCCGCCGGGTCGTAGGTGCAGCTCCGGGCCAATACCGGCCGGAGGGCGAAGTGCTCGTCCAGCTCAAACAGCTTTTCGTACAGCAGCGCGCCCACCGCTGCCTGCACCGTCTCTGCGGCGGTGATGGGGTCAAGGCTCTCGCCGGCGAAATAGGGCAGGGTGAAGGTGGTCAGCGGCTCCGGCTCCGGCGTCTCGTTTTCCTTGCTGTAAAACTGGGACAGCTCCCCCAGCGGGTCGCCCGTCTCGTCCCAGTTGCCGCAGCCGGTGACGGACAGCGCCAGCGCCGCCAGCAGCAGGCAGGCCAGCAGCCGCTTCGCCGGGGCGCCCTTGGCGCGGGTCATGGCGTCACCTCCCGCAGAGCGATGAGCGCCGCCTGCTCGCCCCGCCGCAGGCCGGTTTTACGGTGGCTCCAGTACAGGCCGGTGCGGCAGAAGGTGCAGTCGGCGCAGGTGTCGATGCGCGTGACGCCGGCCTTCCGCAGCCACAGGGCGTTGACAGCCTTCAGGTCGATGTGCCACTTGCGGCCGTTCCACGTCATGAAGGGGGCGGCTTCATCGCCCAGCACCTCACGGAGGGCATCGGGCACATCGTTGTCCGTTTCAAAGCAACAGGGCCCGATGGCGGGGCCGATGGCGGCCCGGATGTCCGCCGGGTCGCAGCCGTAGGCGTCCCGCATGGCCCGGACGGTCTTACCGGCGATACCGGCGGCGGTGCCCCGCCAGCCGGCGTGGGCCGCGCCCACGGCGCGGCGCACCGGGTCATAGAGCAGGATCACATTGCAGTCGGCGGAGAACACCACCAGCGGCAGGCCGGGCACGTCGGTAATAAGGGCGTCGGCGCTGTCGTAGTCCCGGGGCGTCCACAGGCCCTTGCCGGCGTCCGCCGCCGTCACGGTGCGCACATCATCCCGGTGTACCTGACGGCTCAGGACGGCGCGGCGGACATCCATGTCCAGCGCGGCGCACAGGCGGCGGAAGTTTTCCCGCACGTTGGCGGGGTCATCGCCCCGGCGGTCGTCCAGATTCAGGCTGTCCCACGGGGCGGGGGACACGCCGCCGAGGCGGGTGGAAAAGCCGTGGAGCACGCCGCCGTCCCGGAGGGGATCGGCGGTGAGGAACGTGACGCCGTTTTTCGTTTCGGTGTGGAACATGGCCGCTCCTTTCAAGGGCAAGGCGGGCAGCGGCATCAGCCGCCGCCCGCGTTCTGGCAAAAGTCTCGCAGAGTTTGCGCCCGCAGGCGCAAAGAAAATTGGATCTATTTTCGGCGGCGGCGTGTACGTCGCCGAAAATTCTTCTCGGCCTGCAAACGTGCGCGTGTGCGCTTGCCGCACACGGCGTGCGCTGCAGCAGGCCGCAGCTTTCTCAAACGATAGCCCAGCGAAGCGGGTATCGTTTGAATTACATTAAGAGTGGTACTCCTTGCAGGTACACTTCTTCCACTTCAGGCCGCTGCCGCAGGCACTTTGACGCCCCAAATCTTTGATTTGGCTGGCGTCATGCGACCGGAGGCAGCGCGCGGGGGAGAGGTACGAACCGAAGTTTAAGAGTGGTACTCCTTGCAGGTACACTTCTTCCACTTCAGGCCGCTGCCGCAGGGGCACAGGTCGTTGCGGCCCACCTTTACCACGCGGGTGGGGCGCTTCTTCACGGTGCCGTCGCCGCCCACGTTTTCGGTGATGCCGGAGGCCACGCGCTCCCGCTTGACCTCCTCGTTCTGGCGCAGGCGCACGGAGTACAGACGGCGCACCGTCTCCTCCTTCATGGCCTCCACCATCTCCTCGAACATCTCCAGAGACTCCTTCTTGTAGGCATCCACCGGGTTGGTCTGGGCATAGGCCCGGAGACGGATGCCCTGCCGCAGATCCTGCATGGCGTCGATGTGCTCCATCCAGTACTCATCCACCACGCGCAGGAGGATGACACGCTCCAGCTCGCGCATGACGGGGGGCGTGATCTCCGCTTCCTTCTTGGCGTAGTAGTCGGCGGCGGCTTCCGTGAACAGGTCGGTGAAGTCCTGCTGGGTCATGGTCCTGAGCTGCTGCTCGTCGAGCTTCACGGTGTACTTGGGGAAGTAGACGCCCTCCACGCTACGCAGCAGGTCGCGGCAGGCGGCCATGTCCAGATGCTCCGCGCCCACAAAGGCGGCGTTCACCAGATTGGAGATGGCGCCGTTCATCATGTTCATGATGATGCCCTTGACATCCATGCCGTCCAGCACCTGCTTGCGCTGGCCGTAGATGATCTCGCGCTGCTTGTTCATGACATCGTCATACTCCAGCACGGACTTACGGGCCTGGAAGTTGCGGCTCTCCACGGTGGTCTGGGCCTGCTCGATGGTGCGGGAGAGCAGCTTGTTCTCGATGGGGGTGTCCTCGTCGATGTTCATGCGCTCCATGAGGGAGGTGACGCGGTCGCCGCCGAACAGGCGCATGAGGTCGTCCTCCAGCGAGATGTAGAACCGCGTCTCGCCGGGGTCGCCCTGACGGCCGGCACGGCCGCGCAGCTGGTTGTCGATACGGCGGGAGTCGTGACGCTCGGTGCCGATGATGAACAGGCCGCCGGCGGCGCGCACCCGCTCGGCTTCGCCGGCGATCTCGGCCTTGTGCTGGGCCAGCTTCTCGGCGAACAGCTTGCGGGCATGGAGGATCTCCTCATTGTCCGTGTCGGCGTAGCCGGTGGCCTCGGCGATGAGCTCGTCGGTGAGTCCGGCCTTGCGCAGGTCGTTTTTGGCCATGTACTCGGCGTTGCCGCCCAGCATGATATCCGTACCGCGGCCGGCCATGTTGGTGGCCACGGTGACGGCACCGAGCTGACCGGCCTGCGCCACGATCTCGGCCTCGCGCTCGTGGTTCTTGGCGTTCAGCAGGTTGTGCTTGATGCCCTCGCGGGTCAGCATCTTGCCCAGCAGCTCGTTCTTCTCAATGGAGACGGTGCCCACCAGCACCGGCTGACCCTTGGCGTGGCACTCCTTTACCTGCCGGATGACAGCACGGTACTTGCCGTTCTCGGTCTTGTAGACGGAGTCCTCGTTGTCGATACGGGCGATGGGACGGTTGGTGGGGATCTCGATGATGTCCAGCGCGTAGATGGTAGCGAATTCCTCCTCCTCCGTCAGGGCCGTACCGGTCATACCGGACAGCTTGCGGTACAGGCGGAAGTAGTTCTGGAACGTGATGGTGGCCAGCGTCTTGCTCTCGCGCTGGACGGACAGGTGCTCCTTGGCCTCAATGGCCTGATGCAGACCCTCGGAGTACCGGCGGCCGAACATCAGACGGCCGGTGAACTCGTCCACGATGACGACTTCGCCGTCCTTCACCACATAGTCCACGTCGCGCTTCATGATGCCGTGGGCCTTGATGGCCTGATTGATGTGGTGGGCGGTGGTGCTGTTCTCCGGGTCGCTGAGGTTGTCCAGATGGAAGAACTCCTCCGCCTTTTTAATGCCCCGAGCCGTCAGGGAGCAGGTGCGGGCCTTCTCGTCCACGATATAGTCCGCGTCGATGTTGACGTCCTCCTCCTCCTTGTCATCCGTCTCCGCCACCACATACTTCTTCAGGCGGGCGGCGAACATCTCGGCCATGTCGTACATCTGGGTGGACTTTTCGCCCATACCGGAGATGATCAGCGGGGTGCGGGCCTCGTCGATGAGGATGGAGTCCACCTCATCCACGATGGCGAAGGCGTGGCCCCGCTGCACCTGCTCGTTGGCGTAGATGGCCATGTTGTCCCGAAGGTAGTCGAAGCCCATCTCGTTGTTGGTGCCGTAGGTGATGTCCGCCTGATAGGCCTTCTGCCGCTCCTCCTTGGTCATGTCGTGGATGATGAGGCCCACGGTGAGGCCCATGAAGCGGTGCACCTTGCCCATCCACTCGGAGTCGCGCTTGGCCAGATAGTCGTTGACGGTGACGATGTGGACGCCCTCGCCGGTCAGCGCGTTCAGGTAGGCGGGCAGCGTGGCCACCAGCGTCTTGCCTTCACCGGTCTTCATCTCGGCGATGCGGCCCTGATGCAGCACGATGCCGCCCACCAGCTGGACGGGGTAGGGGCGCATGCCCAGCACGCGGTCGGCGGCCTCCCGCACGGCGGCAAACGCCTCCGGCAGGATGTCGTCCAGCGTCTCGCCGTTTTGCAGACGCGACTTGAACTCCGGGGTCTTGGCCTGCAGCTGGGCGTCGGTCAGCGCCTTGTAGGCGTCCTCCAGCGCGGTGATCTTATCCACGATGGGATAGATGCTTTTCAGCTCACGCTGGCTGTATGTTCCGAAAACCTTGGTAAACAGTCCCATATATTCGTATCCTTCCTTGTAAAAGAATATTTGCACATTATTACAATGATACAGTATAGCACAGGAGATTGTCTAATGCAAAAGAATTTCTGTGAACAATTGCGCGATGCGGTGGACAAAGGGCGCGGTTTGCGGTTGTACAGACCGGAAAAATGTGGTATACTCTCCCATATAACTTCGCATATTAACTTTGAAAAGGAGTTTCCGCCATGAAGCTGAGCTTTTACGGCGCTGACCAGTGTGTTACCGGCAGCTGCCATTGTCTGGAGGTCAACGGAAAGAAAATCCTGGTGGACTGCGGCCTGCAGCAGGGACGGGATGAGATCGACAACGCGGCGCTGCCGTTCCATCCGGGCAGTATTGACGTGGTGCTGGTGACACATGCCCACATCGACCACTCCGGACGCATCCCCATGCTCATCAAAAACGGATTTCAGGGCCGCATCATCACCACACGGCTGACAGCGGAGCTGCTGGACATCATGCTGCAGGACTCCGCCCACATCCAGGAGCAGGACGCGGAGTACCAGAACCGCAAGAACAAGCGAGCCGGCCGGCCGGAGGTGCAGCCCATCTACACCGTGGCCGACGCCATGCAGGTGCGGGAGTATATCCAGACCTGCGAGTACGGCCAGCAGGTGCAGGTCACTGACGATGTGACGGCGGAGTTTATCGACGCGGGCCACCTGCTGGGCTCCGCCAGCATCAAGCTGACCTGCCGCGAGGGCGGCGAGACGCGGACGGTCATATTCTCCGGCGATATCGGCAACGTGGATCAGCCTATCATCCGCAACCCCCAGTTCTTCGACAGCGCCGACTATGTGCTGATGGAATCCACCTACGGCGACCGCAACCACACGGAGGTGTGGAGCTACACCGACCAGCTGGCGCAGATCATCGACGAAACACTGGCCAAGGGCGGCAACGTGGTGATCCCCGCCTTTGCCGTGGGCCGTACGCAGGAGCTGCTGTACTTCATCCGGGAGATCAAGGACAGGGGCCTTGTCACATCCGTCAAGGATTTCCCGGTGTATGTGGACAGTCCGCTGGCCAAGAAGGCCACCACCATCTTCTGCGGCGACCTGCGGGGCTATCTGGACGAGGACGCGCTGGCGCTGGTACAGGACGGCACCCATATGTTCAGCTTCCCGGGGCTGCACCTGACGGAAACGGTGGACGAGTCCAAGCTGCTGAATATCGACAAGACCCCCAAGGTCATCATCTCCGCCAGCGGCATGTGCGACGCGGGCCGCATCCGCCACCACCTGAAGTACAACCTGTGGCGGGGCGACAGCGCCGTGGTGTTCGTGGGCTTCCAGTCCCCCGGCACGCTGGGGCGGAACCTGCTGGACGGTACGCCCAGTGTGAAGCTGTTCGGCGAGGAGATCGCCGTGCGGGCCAAGATCGTGAATTTCCAGGGGCTTTCCTCCCACGCCGATCACGACCATCTGGTGGACTGGGTGAAGCACTTCGACCCGGAAAAGACCACCCATGTGTTTATCGTACACGGCGACCGGGAGGTGGCGCCGGTGTTCGCCGAGACGGTGAAGGGGATGGGCTTCGCGGCCCACGCGCCCCAGTACACCGAGGAATATGACCTGATCGCCGACAGGAAGCTGGCGGTGGGCTATCTGCCGGAGCGCAAGACCCGCGCCTACGAGGGCGCGCCCAAGGCCACCGGCGCGTACCAGAAGCTGGTGCAGCTGGGCGACATGCTCATCGGGCTTATCCGCCGCAGCAAGGGCCGGGACAACAAGACGCTGGCCGCCTTTGCCGAGGCTATCAGCAAGGTCATCAGCAAGTTCGAGTTCTGAGCCGTGCCGGAGAAGAACAGGGTATATCGCGCCCGCATCGAGGGGTACACCTCCGAGGGACTGGGCGTGGCCCGCATCGACGGGCAGGCGGTGCTCGTACACCGGGCACTGCGGGGCGAGGACTGTGACGTCCTCATCCTGAAGGTGCTGAAAAACGCCGCCTTCGGCAAGGCGGTGCGGGTATACGAGCCGTCGCCCCACCGGGTGGAGCCGGACTGCCCGTACTACGGGCGGTGCGGCGGCTGCGATTTCCGCCACATGGATCGCACCGAGGAGCTGGCGGCCAAGCGGCAGCGGGTGCAGGACGCCCTGCGCCGCATCGGCGGCAGCGCCGTGACGGTGGAGGGCATCGACGGCGGCGCGCCGCTGCACTACCGCAACAAGAGCCAGTACCCGGTGGCGGCGGACGGCAGCGTGGGCTTTTACAAGGCCCGGAGCCATCAGGTCGTGCCGGTGACGCAGTGCTTGATCCAGAAGCCCCAGGCCGACGCAGCGGCACAGGCGCTGCGGACGTACATCGCGTCCTGCGGCGTCAGCTGCTACGATGAGAAGACCCGGCGGGGGCTGGTACGGCACCTGTACATCCGTACCAACGGCGCGGGGCAGTCGCTCATCTGCGTGGTGGCGAACGGGAAAAAGCTGCCCGGGGAGGAGGAGCTGGTGCGCCTGCTGCGGCAGGCGGCGCCGGAGACCGTGGGCGTGGTGCTGGGGGTGAACACCCAGCCAACCGGCGCGGTGCTGGGGACGGAGTACAGGACGCTGTGGGGCGCGGACGTGTTGACGGATACCCTGTGCGGCCTGACGTTCCGGCTCAGCGTACCGTCGTTCTATCAGGTGAACCGGGAGATGGCGGAGAGGCTGTACGCCAGAGCCGTGGAGTTCGCGGGGCTGACGGGGACGGAGACGGTGCTGGATCTGTACTGCGGCGCGGGCACCATCACGCAGGTGATGGCGCGGCACGCGGGACGGGTCATCGGCGCGGAGATCGTGCCGGAGGCCATTGAGGACGCAAAAGCCAACGCAAAGCGCAACAACGTGGAGAATGTGGAATTTTTCTGCGGCGATGCGTCGGCGGTGGCGGCAGACTTGGCTGCCAGAGGGCTGCGGCCCGACGTGATCTGCGTCGACCCGCCCCGGAAGGGGCTGGCCCCGGAGGTGGTGCGGGCGGCGGCGCAGATGGCGCCGCGGCGCATCGTGTATGTCTCCTGCGACCCGGCCACGCTGGCGCGGGACGTGAAGCTGTTCGGACAGGAGGGCTACGAGGCCGTCCGCGCCGCCGCGGTGGACATGTTCCCGGGCACGGCGAACGTGGAGACTATATGTTTATTGTCCAAACTTAATGCGAAGCAACATATCGAGATTAACTTGGATATGGACGAGCTGGATTTGACCGATGCGGAAAAGAAAGCCACCTACCAAGAAATCAAAGATTATGTGTTGGAGCACAGCGGCTTGAAAGTCAGCAGCTTGTATATCGCACAGGTAAAACAGAAGTGCGGTATCATTGAGCGTGAGAACTACAATAAGCCGAAGTCTGAGGACGCTAAACAGCCGCAATGCCCGCCAGATAAAGAAAAAGCAATCAAGGAGGCATTGACGCACTTCGGCATGATTTAAGGAGGGCGGATATGACGTATTTGATTTCTTGTGAGTTCAACATGGATACCGCTTGTGTGGAACTGAAATTCAACGACGGCAGTATGATTGCCATTGACACCATTGCCGTGGAGAACGAGGTTGCCGACAATATGTATCAGCGGTCAGAGTTGGACTGGCTGATCTACAATGCGCCGTTGGAGTACGCCGATCTGATACTGAACGGCGATCCGGAGAAGTATCTGAAAGCGGTCACGCAGTATAAGCCGTTGGATAGCTGACATGGAAACAGCCCGTAGGACGTCAAAATCCTACGGGCTGTGTTTTCAGCCATATTTTAACTGTATTATCTTCTGTAATTCACAACCTCACCTGTTTTCTCCTGGCTAATCAGCATTCCAGAAGTATCAAAAGTGTATCTGAATACATAGCTTGTGCCGCCAATTGTGAAGGAACTTGTTGCGGGAGAGAAGAATGTGGAGGTAATGCTTTCTACATCCCAAAGTAGATTTCCCGTATCACTCACAGAAAGCTTTCCACCAAGAGACCCGTTGACAGAGTAGTATTCTTGGGGTTTCCCTGCATTAGGCTCACATACCAACAACATTGCGGTGTAGTTGTCCCGTACCATAGGCGTCAGTTCATCACTGGAAATTTCCCAGATGTTATTATCAAACAGATAATTCAATACTCCGGCAATTTCATATCTACCGCCTGCACTCTGATCTTCATTAGCAAGTCTCGGAACAGCGTACGCAGACAAATAGATATTTCCGTTATATTCAATCATATCGGTAATGTAATAGTAAGAATCTTCATCGCCATAGGAGAAGGACTCTGTAATATTACCTTCGCGGTCAACCTTAACGATTTTTGCGTGCTCATTCGTCATATAGCTACCGAGCTGAACCATGTAACCATCTTCAAACCGAGCTGCATTCCAAATCCCGTAGTTACCTACTTCGGTTTTATGGAAGTAGGTTTCTTTTCCATCCACCGTATACTGGCTAAGACAGAAATATTTCAGATCACCACGGCTGATTACGGCATAGCTGCCATCAGCATTTTCCAAAACGGAAGCGATGTATTCATCGTCAAATCCGTTATTGAGCATGTGTTTCCAAACGAGATTACCATCTAAGTCGATTTTAGCCATCCATGCATGGGAAATTTGAGTACTGGACCAAGTGTCGGTTCTACCGTAGGCAATTACACCATCCGATACGATGCTATAATCTTCAATCCAAAAATCGGAAATAGAAACACTCCAAAGCAAGTTATCTCCATCGTATTTCTCGAGATAGCTCTTATCGTGCACCTCTAAGCCAAGAGATTCATCTTCTTTGTATTCCGAATGGTATTTATAGTGTACGCCTGTTTGTGTGGCACCAATAAAACCACCGGTATAATTTTTATAATTCCAAAGATTTTCAATATCCTCTGGTGTTGGATTGTCTTGAACAATCTCGTAACCACCGATATTATCGGAAGAAATACTGTTTCGAATCACTTCGGCGGTCTTAGAATAAGTGAACGACTTCGTTGTAATATCACGATACACTTCCTTAATCTCACCACGAGTAAGTCCTTCCGTAGACATACCATAGTCATTAAAGAATTGAACAGCAGCTTTATATTCCTTTGCTTCAGCAACAACCGCAAAGGAACCGAAGCAAACGGACAGGACTAAGACCATGCAGGCAGCGATTGTACCCCATCTAAACCAAATTGGCTTATTTCGAGATTTCTTTGCAACGGGAGCTGCTTCGGCAATGTGTCGATCATCAATTTCTCCAAAAATGTCTAAAAGACGTTTGTTTTTCATAACGTTATACCTTCTTTCTCCAATACAGATTTAAGTTTACCTCTTGTACGGAAAAGGGTAACTGTCACTTTGCTTTCAGAAAGGCCATATTCATCTGCAATTTCTTTTACGGGACTCATATAAAAATAACGACGAACAAATATTTTTCTTGTTTCTGCTGGGAGTTCATCAAGGAAACGGTCGAGTACATCTCTGATGACCATATTCTCAACAGTATTTACTGCATCTTGTTCAGCAGGGATGCACTCTGATAGTTCGTCGAGAATTAGTGAGGTTTGTCCCGCACCACGCTTTTCAGCAGAGAGCTTTTCCCATTTATTCAAAGATAAATTGCGAGTGATTTTTCCAAGAAACGTCTGCAATTTGCTCGGGCGTTTAGGTGGAATGGAGTTCCATGCTCGGAGATATGTATCGTTGACACATTCCTCCGAATCTTCATCGTTATGCAGAATGCTGTAGGCAATGTAGTGGCAGTATCTTCCGTATTTCTTGGAAGTTTCAGATATGGCTTGTTCGGAACGTTCCATGTAAAGCTCTATGATTTTGCTATCATCCATATCATCACACTCCTTTCGTTTGTATCAAGGCCTTTCACCCTAATACACCGGGGTTACACGCTGTTCACTACACTTTTATTGGAATTTTTTGAAAAATATTTTTGAGATAGCAGACCAGGTACTATCAACAAAAAGTCCGCTATTGTTTTTCTGCCGCAGCAGCGTGACGAGGAAATTTTCTGTGTTGGCAAACACGGAATTTTTGCTCGGCACCCCACGGCACAGGTTGAGATTTTTGCAAAGCCTCTGCAAAAATGAATGTCGTGTGCTGTGGCATTTTCGAGAAAAGGTCCGACATGGTAAAACGCAGTTTTTTCAATGTGGGTACCATTTGTGAGAAAATGATGGGGGTATCCAAAGGGGTGAAATCCCTTGGCTCTGGGTTTCCAATAGGGGTGAGCAGCATCCCTATTGGCACACGATTTTGCTTGCAAAGTCTAGTGTGTTATACCTTTGGCGACCGCTGACGCTGGAAAGGGGCTGTCCCACGCCAGACAGACACTTTTCGGCGGAAGCAGAACAGGCGGATTTTGTGGGCTGAAAGGAACACAAAACGAAGGATTTAGCATGAGCAAAATCCGCCTGTTCGTGTGTAGTTGGCATAGGAAATCTTGAAGCTGTGCGGAAAGATTTTCTGTGACAACGGGGGCGCAAGAGGTATATAAAACCCGCCGCAGCGTCTGTTCCCCTCGTTAGTGAAACCACCACGGCAGTTCCAACCATACGTTATCCAACGCCAGCCTCTCCGTGGATTTCGCTCTGCTCTCTGACAGGAAGAAATGCTCCGCTGTCTCCGTCAAAGGATGCTCTATATTGTCCTCAAATCCGAAACGGTACAACAGATATTCACGCTCTCGATTGCTGATTGCATCAAGGGCGGCGTGAAGTTCTTCGTGCGTTTCCTTTGTAATATAAATCTGTGCGGGATTGGTCATATTGGAATCGGGGACAAAGGCATGACGATCCCGATTTTCAAATTTCGTCACCTCATCCAGACTGACGATCTCGCCCATGTGCTTTGCTTCAAAGGATGTACTCTGACTTCGGATGTAGTCGATCATGGAATTGCGAATTGCCGGAGCTGCGTAAGTCAGAAATTTGTTGCCGCCATCGGGATTGAATTTCTCCACGCATCCCATCAGTCCCAGACAGCCTTCCTGCACAAGATCGTCAAAGGTAACACCGAGTGCCCGATTGACTTCTATCTGTGCGCTCCATATTTCATGCGCCGTCATTTTGATAAAACGCAGATTGTTTTCCACAAGACTGTTCAGCGCATCCATGTTCCCGTTCTGCGCCAGCGCACACAGTTTTTCGTTATCAACTGCCGTCATGTTCATCTTCTGTTGGCTTGACCGTGAGCAGTCCGATCAATGCCTGATTGAATTGTTTTAATGCTTCGGGGTCAACACCCTCCATGCCGCTGACGCTGCCCGTGATCGCTTCGGCAACCATTTCGGGCGTGATATTCGGCTTTGTCACATCCTGCCCCTTTGTCAGCTCTGCGTACATATGCTGTGCCGCTTCTTTGCTCATGGCTTGTGCGTCTGAGACATTGGAGCCGATCTCCTTCTTGATTTCTTTCAACACATTCATAAAGGTGTTCTGAATAGCAGTAAGATCAGCTTGATACATCGGCATCCTTGAAACGCTGACAGTCTTTGCGGCTTCTGTAATGGCTTCTCTATCTTCGGGATGCTGCTTTGCTTCTCCCATCAACAGCGCACTCAATGTGGCATACATCTGATTCTGTGCGGCATATCCGGCAGCAAGGGTATCATCAAAATAATGTGCGATCATATTGGTCATTGCGGCGAAGTTTTTGTTTTCCAGTAAGCGATTGACAACCTCAGCATTGACCTTTCCTGTGTAGAGATTTTTTGCCGCCTGTACCGACAAGCCGAGTTCGGCTATATCGTAATTCATGCGGTCGGGAATATCGGTAACGCCGAGCAGGAAGTCGGTGGATACCTCAAATTCCTTTGCGATCTTTTTGATATTCTCGTCACCGAGTTTGCCTGTTGCATTGCTGATAAATCTGCTGAGTGTGCTGACATCCATTCCAATTTTTGCGGCAAGCTCACTCTGCGTGATCTTACGTTCTTTCATCAAATCCTGCAAACGCTCTCTGATGTTGCCGGATAAGTATTTGCGCTCCATGCTCTGCGCCCCCTTTCCTATTGGCATCAATCTTTTGTTTTTGACTTGATATATTTTCCGCTCTTGACTCTTGCATCGGCGGGCTTCTCTGCATTTTCGGGGATAATCCATCGTCCACCCGCCCTCTGTGCGCCGGGGATGCGGTTTTCATTGCAGAGGATACCGACACGGCGGTGGGAAATGCCCCATTTTTCTGCAACCTCAAAGGTAGAAAGATATTTCATCGGTATTACCCTCCATTCCTGTACTACTTTATATTATATACCACAAGTGGAATAAAATCAATATCATAACTGTGAACAATCGCCGTCCTGCGTTTTGCATTTTTGCAAAATTGCAGGGCGGCTTTTTTGTTTTCCTGCATTTGTGCGTGATTTTTCGGTCTATAGACATTTTCTCCGTATATTCAAGCAGACGAACAAAATCGTCGAGAAAAATTTATGGAGGAATGCGATGAACATTTATGAAAGCATCAAGGCGGCAATCAGCGTAAAGCAATCCGCCGAACACTACGGGCTGAAAGTGAGCCGCAACGGCATGGCTTGCTGCCCGTTCCACAATGACAGGCATCCGAGCTTGAAGCTGAACGAGGAATATTTCTTCTGCTTCGGCTGCGGAGCCAAGGGGGATGTGATCGACTTCGTGGCAAGGCTCTTTGATCTGAGCAGCTACGAAGCGGCGCAAAGACTGGCTGCGGACTTCGGTATCAGCACCGAGCCGGGACAGCCTGTGGCAGTTCCCCACAAGTTAAAGCATCCCTATATCCGTCAGTTCCGGGAGGACGAAATGCTGTGCTTCCGAGTGCTGACGGATTATTTGCATCTGCTGGAAGATTGGAAAGTGTGGTATGCACCGAAAACGCCGGATGATGCTCTGGATGATCGCTTTGTGGAAGCCTGCCAGATGATTGATTATATCGAATATCTGGCAGATATTTTGACCGTAGGTGATCTGGAAGAACGTGTTGCCGTGGTGGACGAGCTGATGAAAAATGGCAAGATCACGTTCCTACAGGACTACACCACAAGAAAGAAAAAGGAGGATATGCGCCATGAGCGAAGAAATGATGCAGACCTCGCCCTTTGAGTGTCCGGCGTGGTTTGACGGAAAGAAAATCAATGAAACTGTATTCTGTGAAGAATTTCTCCGTGATTATCCGATGGTCACGGTGAACGATGCTTTTTTCACGGTCAATGGCAGAGTACACGATGAAAACCGCTTGAAAAAGGTCATCTATGACCGCATCAAGTATTATGTGACCAGCGGCGTTGCAAAGAAAGTCACCAATCTGCTGGATGTCATGCGTATGGAGTGCTGCACCGCAAAGCTATCTCTGTACCAAGACCGTATCCATGTGGCGAACGGCACGTACTATCTGAACGGCACATTCAGTCCCGAAAAGGATTTCTGCCGCAACCGTCTGCCCGTTGCCTATAATCCCGATGCTCCGCAGCCTGTGACATGGCTGCATTTTTTATCCCAACTTTTAGAGCCGGAGGACATTCTGACCTTGCAGGAGTTTATGGGATATTGCTTTATCCCCTCCACCAAGGGACAGAAGATGCTCCTGCTGATCGGTAAGGGCGGCGAGGGGAAAAGCCGCATCGGTATCGTCCTTCGTGCGCTGCTTGGCAGCAACATGAACACAGGCAGTATCGCAAAGGTGGAGACAAGTCCCTTTGCTCGTGCAGATTTGGAACATGAACTTGTGATGCTGGACGATGATATGAAACTGGAAGCTCTCCCCCAGACCAACAACATCAAGGCGATTATCACAGCGGAGCTGCCGATGGATTTGGAGAAAAAGGGACAGCAGAGCTATCAAGGTGATTTGTATGTACGCTTCATCGGCTTGGGTAACGGTGTCCTGCAATCTCTCTATGACCGCAGCGTTGGTTTTTTCCGCAGACAGATCATCCTCTCCACCAAGGAGAAAGACCCGAACAGAAAGGACGATCCCTATATCGCTGAAAAGATGTGCGCCGAAGCGGAGGGCATCTTCCTGTGGGCGTTGGAGGGCTTGCACCGTTTGATCGACAACGATTACAAGTTTACGGTCAGCCAGTCGGCACAGGACAACATGGACGCTGCCGTATCGGACGGAAACAACATCATCGAGTTTTTAAGCTCCGAGGGGTATATCCGCTTCAAGGCAGATTATGAGGTCAGCTCCAAAGACCTGTACGCCGTTTACAAGCTGTGGTGTGATGATAACGCTTTGAGCAGCCTTTCCCAAAAGAGTTTCTGCTCGTTTCTCAAACAGAATGAGAGTCGGTACAACATCGAGTACACCAATAAGGTCAATATCGGCGGCGGGAGGTATGCCAGAGGATTTGTCGGCATCGAGCTTCTGCAAAGACCATTTCTGTAAAAATGATATTGACCCGAAAATACGTGTACCATCCGTACCAAGTGTACCACGGTACAGCAAGTACACTTGGTACATGTACTTTTCAGTCCGTTTCACTATTATTTTTCAATGCTGTTGGCGGATGCCCTGTTTTTGGGCATTGAAAATCAATGGTAATGAAAACAGGAAAGATTTTGACCGCAGAACAAAACCATTTCACGAAATCGTGCTTCTCTGAACAATGTATCCCGTTTACGGAACAATAGGTATTTTCTCTGTTCCAGAGCAAATCACACGGAACAGTAAAGTGGGATATGGTCATATATGGGCAGGACATCACAAGCAAAATTCTGAACGGATTTCAGAGATTGCAGATTTTCACTAATCGGTGAAGTGGGTATGCCGTAGGGCGTACCGTTTTCGCCGCATTACAAACAAAATTTATGGAGGATTTTATCAATATGAATGTACGCAACGAAATAAAGGCACAGATCATCCGTACCGGAATGACTATGCAGGAAGTTGTTGACCTGCTCTCGGACGAGTACGGATGGAGCGACAGCGTTTCCAATCTGTCCGCAAAACTACAGAGAGAAAGTATCCGATACAAGGAAGTCGTGGAGCTTGCCGATGTGCTGGGCTACGACATCGTATGGCAGAAAAGGAGGGGCAAATAATGGCAAATGCACAGTACGCTATTTTAAGATTTGCGAAATACAAGGGACCGGAGATCAGCGGCATTGAAGCTCATAACGAGCGCACCAAGGAGAAATACGCAAGCAATCCAGACATTGACCCGTCCCGTACACACTTGAATTTCCATCTTATCAAGCCCGAAAGGAAGTACAGAGCTGAATCCGAGTGTCAGATTGCAGAAGCCGGATGCCGCACACGCTCGGACAGCGTTCGTGTGGTGGAAGCTCTCATAACCGCTACGCCGGAGTTTTTCAAGGGAAAGAAACGAGCTGAAATCCGTGAGTTCTTCAATGAAGCGTTGGAGTTCATCAAGCAGAATCAAGCTCCCGAAACGATCATATCCGCTGTGGTGCATCTGGACGAGAAATCGCCCCATATGCACCTTTGCTTTGTACCTCTGACGGAGGATAAAAGGTTGTGTGCCAAGGAGATTTTAGGGAACAAAAAGAAGCTGACACAGTGGCAGGACGAGTATTGGGAACACATGGTAAAGAAATATCCCGATCTGGAACGTGGCGAAAGTGCCAGCGAGACCGGGCGTGACCACATCCCCACAAGGGTATTCAAACAGATGGCACGTCTGAACAAGCAGCATGACAAGCTGGCAGAACTGCTCTCCGATATGAAGTTCACGAACTACAAGGAGCGTTCGGCACAGATTGCGGCGTTTCTTGAAAAGTATATCCCCGATGTTGCCGCTATGGAAACGCAGATGAAGAAATACAAAAAGTTCTTCAAAACAGCGGACGGCAAACAGAAAGCGTTGGAAAAGAAAAATGACGAGCTGACCGCCGCTCTGGAAAAGAGCGAGAAAGAAAGCACCGTCAAGAAGTTGCAGGAAATGCGGCTGCATAGCGATTATGAGCGCATCAAGGGCATTCTTGACCGCATCCCGCCGGAGATCATTCGAGCATATACACATCGTGACAGCAAAACGCAGGAGGTACGCCATTATAGATAACAGAAAAAAGGATGAATGGAGCGGCTTTGCCGATTTACTTGCCAACTTAATAGAGAAATATGCGGCGGTTCTGGATATTGAAAATCTTCCGGAGCCGCCGATTTGTTTGGACAGCGAGAAAAAAGAAATTGTAAACAATTCCAAACTTTTTGAGGAATCTATTGAAAAAACGGACATTGCATGATATAATATACGTGTGATAAGTGTCCAAACCTACTCTGAGAGTGATTTCGGAGTAGGGGTTACATAACGGTGCTGCATACGGCGGCACGAATGAGGATAACGATATGAAAAAAGACAAGATAAAAGTATATATTTACACGAGAGTATCCACCACGATACAGGTGGATGGATACTCTCTGGATGCTCAGAAAGCCAGAATGAAAGCATTTGCCGAGTACAATGACTATAAGATTGTCGGTGAGTATGAGGATGCCGGTAAATCCGGTAAGTCCATCGAGGGCAGATTAGAGTTTAACCGCATGATGGAGGACATCAAATCCGGCAAGGACGGTGTTTCCTATGTGCTGGTGTTCAAGCTCTCCCGTTTCGGCAGAAATGCGGCAGATGTGCTGTCCACCTTGCAGGTTATGCAGGATTTCGGTGTCAATCTGATCTGTGTTGAGGATGGTATTGATTCCTCCAAGGATGCAGGAAAACTGATGATCTCCGTTCTGTCAGCGGTTGCCGAGATCGAGCGTGAGAATATCCGTGTTCAGACGATGGAGGGCAGAATCCAGAAAGCCCGTGAGGGCAAATGGAACGGCGGCTTTGCTCCTTATGGATATACGCTTGAAAAAGGCAAGCTGTATGTGAATGAGGAAGAAGCAGAAGCAATCCGCATCATCTTTGACAAGTACGTGCATACCGACATGGGCGCAAACGGTCTTGCCCGATACCTCGCCAATCATGGCATTGGAAAAATCCAAAGACAGAACGGCAAGAATCCTCTGTTTGATGCGGCGCTTATCCGCAGGATACTGAAAAATCCTGTTTACTGCGGCAAGATCGCCTATGGCAGACGCAGGACGGAAAAGGTGCATGGCACAAGAAACGATTACCGTCTTATTGAACAGGACAACTATCTGTTGGTCGATGGTCTGCACGAAGCACTTGTTTCCGAAGAACTCTGGCATGATGCACAGGTGAAATTGGTTGCCCAGGCAAAGAAATACGAGAAGGTCAACCATGGTAAGGATAACAAGGTGCATCTGCTGACAGGCTTGCTCAAATGCCCGATCTGCGGAGCCGGTATGTACGGCAATAAGAGTGTCAAGCACAAGGCAGACGGCACGAAGTACAAGGATTTCTACTACTACGGCTGCAAACACCGCACCATGACCCGTGGTCACAAGTGCGACTATAAGAAGCAAATCCACGAAGAACTCTTGGAAACCGCTGTCGCAGAGGTGATTACCAAGTTGGTCAGCAATCCGAAGTTTGCCGCTTTGATGCAGCAGAAAATCAGCATGAAAGTGGATACTTCCGCTATCGAACAGGAGATTGCAAACTACGAAAAACAGCTTCGCCAGAGCTATTCCATCAAGTCCCGATTGATAGAGGAAATTGATACACTTGACCCCGATGATAAACATTACATCAAACGCAAGGCAGACCTTGATGATCGTCTTTACAAGATGTATGATAAAATCGAGGATACGGAGTCTCTGCTGATTGAAGCCAGAGCAAAGAAAATGGCAATCGAAGCTGAAAAGCTGACTGCCGATAATATCTACAAAGTTTTGATTTACTTTGATAAGCTGTACGCCGTGATGGATGAACAGGAACGCCGACAGCTTATGGAGTCGCTGATCTCCGAAATCCATATCTTTGAGGAACGGAAGCCGAACGGACAATGGCTGAAATCCATCAAATTCAAGCTCCCGATCATAGAGGAAGATATGGAAATAAGTTTGGACAACGATACACAAGTTGAGACGGTGGTGCGGCTGGAGAAGCGGGAAAAGTGAACATCCGTCATATACGGCGGGAGCGCGGCGCGGGAGGGTGCAGCGCTCCTGCTTTTTTTGCGGCGCGGAAGGGTGCAGCGCTCCTGCCTTTCGCAGGGACGGGAAGGGGGCGCTCTTGCTTTTTGCGGGGGCGGACGGTATAATAGCCCTGTATCTGCCGCTGTGCGGCGGCGGCCGCCGGGGGGGCGCGCCGCGCCGGGGGCCTGCGGGCCGGGAAAGCAGGGCGGCACAAGGGGGAAACAGAGTATGCTGACGAAGGAAGTGCTCATCAACTCGCTGCGGCCCTACTGCGGCGTCATCATGGAATTCAACCGGCGGAGCGGGCGGCTCTGCATACACTGGGGCAACGCGCTGACGGACGGCGTGCGGCAGCGCTGGCTCATGCCGGAGCAGCTGCGGGAGGAGATCCGCCGCAGCGGCACCGCCGTCTCCGAGGAGGCGGCGGTGTGGTACCGGTACCTCAACGCAGGGTATTTGCAGAGCTTCTTCCGGCGGGGCGCGGAGAGCGAGGAGTTCCGGATGGAATTTCAGACCAGCGACCGGCAGATGAAGCGATACGACATCCGCGTTGAGAAGCTGGACGCGGACACGCTGCTGATCTCCGGACGGGTCGTGCGGGAGGACGGCGTGGACGCGCTGACCGGCGTGTACAGCCGCAGCTACTACGAGATGCATATGAAGGCCGGGGCCGTACGGGGCGGCGTGGCCATCATCGATCTGGACGACCTGAAGCTGTGCAACGACACTTACGGCCACGACGGCGGCGACAAGCTCCTGACGGCCGCGGCGCAGGTGATGCAGGACGCGGCCGGGATGGACGGCCAGGTGGTGCGCTACGGCGGCGACGAGTTCCTTCTGCTGCTGCCGGGGGTGGGAGAGAACGACTTCCCGGCGGTGCTGGAGGATGTCCGTGCGCGGATAGCGGCGCTGCGGCTGCCGGAGCAGTCCGGCCTGCGGCTGACGGCCAGCATCGGCGGCGTCATGGCCCGGGACGAGACAGTGGCCGACGCCGTGCTGCGAGCCGACCGGCTGATGTACCGGGCCAAGCAGCGGAAGGACTGCGTCATTCTGGAGGGACAGGCGGCGGACGACAGTACGCCGGAGGAGCAGGCCCCGCTGCTGCTGGTGGTGGACGACGCGCCGCTGAACCGGGAGCTGCTGATGGCCATGCTGGGAGACGAATACCGGTATCTGGAGGCGTCCGACGGCGCGGCGTGCCTGAAGCTGCTGGAGCAGTACGGCACGGGCATCGAGATGGTGCTGCTGGATATGGTCATGCCGGGGATGGACGGCATCCGGGTGCTGGAGGAGATGAACCGGCGGCATTATATCGAGGACATACCGGTGGTGCTGGTGACGGCGGACGATTCCGGCCAGTACATCCGGCGGGCCTATGAGCTGGGAGTGGCGGACTACATCAGCCGTCCCTTTGACGCGCAGGTGGTGTACCGGCGGGTGACGAATACCGTCCGGCTCTATGCGCGGCAGCGGCGGCTCAGCGCCATGCCGGCGCGGAGCACCCAATGGCAGAGGAGGAGGGAACAGGTGATGATAGACGTGCTGGGGCGGATCGTGGGCTTCCGCAGCGGCGAGAGCGCCGAGCATGTGCGGCATGTGAACCAGCTGACGGCACGGCTGCTGGACCGGCTGACGGAGATCAGCGGCGCGTACCGGCTGACGCAGGCCGACTGTGTGACCATCAGCACCGCATCGGCGCTGCACGACGTGGGCAAGACCGGCGTGGATCAGGGTATCCTCAACAAGCCGGGGCGGCTGACGCCGGAGGAGTTCGAGGCGGTAAAGCAGCACACGGTCATCGGCGAGGAGCTGCTGCGGGGCATGCGGGAGTACCGGGGCGAGCCGCTGCTGGAGACGGCGGCGGAGATCTGCCGCTGGCACCACGAGCGGTACGACGGCGGCGGCTATCCCGACGGGCTGAAGGGGGACGACATCCCCATCTCGGCGCAGGTGGTATCGCTGGCCGATGTGTACGACGCGCTGGTGAGCCGGCGGGTATACAAGGACGCCTACACGCCGGAGCAGGCCATGGAGATGATCCGGGACGGCCAGTGCGGCGTGTTCAATCCGGTGCTGGTGCAGTGCCTGACGGACATACAGGACGCGCTGCGCACCGAGGTATACGCCGGGAACGGGCAGCCGGCCAGCTGAAAAAAGAGGTGAGGGGAAACGACACTGAGGGAATTTTACGCCGGGATCGGTTCGGACGGCGCACAGGCCATGGCGCGATTGGGCGGCGAGCCCATGGCCTCGCGGTTCATCCGGCGCTTCGCGTCGGATGGCAGCTATGACGCGCTGACAGCGGCGCTTCGCGCCGGTCAGGGGCAGGAGGCCTTCCGGGCGGCCCACACCTTAAAGGGCGTTGCGGCCAATCTGGGGCTGGAGCGGCTGTGCGCGGCGGCATCCGCGCTGACGGAGGCGCTGCGGAGCGGCGCTATCACCCCGGAGACGGCGGGGCTGGCGGAAACAGTGGCCGCACAGTACGCGCAGGTGATGGCGGACATCGCGGAGCTGGAAGATGATGGAAAAGCGTCGGCGGAAAGATAAGAAAAATGTCAAACTAATGTAAAAAATGTAAAAAATCCGGCAAAAAAACTTGACAGAACCGGCAGAAAGTGGTACGATAGACAGTACAAATTCAAACGGATTTTTGGCAAAGCGGGTGAAAGCCCGCGACGCAAAGCTAAGGTGTCTAAACGAAGTATATTCGCATGATCGACCGGCTGCAAGCAGTACGCAGAACGTGTGCTGGTGCAGCCGGTCTTTTTGTTTTTTCGCAAAGTGAAAGGAAGGTATACGCATGAAGAAAAACGCGGGAAGCGTGGCTCTCACAGTGGCCGGCGCGGTGCTGTGCGCTGTGTTTTCGTTTTTGCTGGTATGCAATGTGACCATCATTGTCAAGGGGACGCTGCACCCGGAGACGCCGCCCACGGTGCTGGGCGTGGCCCCGATGGTGGTGCTGTCCGGCTCCATGAGCGGCACGGCGGAGGATCACATTGAGGTGGGCGACCTGATCTTTACCACCAAGCCTGATACGGAGGCGTTGCAGGTGGGCGACGTGGTGGCCTTCAAGGACGGGAACGTGGTGGTGACCCACCGTATCGTGGCCGTCACAGCGGACGAGAGCGGCAAAAAGCAGTTCATCACCAAGGGCGACGCCAACAACACGGAGGATCCGGCCATCTACCCCGACAGTGTTATCGGCGTGTACAGGGGGCGCATCCCCAAGCTGGGCGACTTTGCCCTGTTCCTGCAGAAGCCGCTGGGCATGGCGGTGTTCATCGGTATCCCGGTGTGCGTCTTTGTCATCGGAGATGTGATACGCCGGCGGAAGCAGGCGCAGCACAGCGACGAGGAGACGGCCCGCCTGCGGGAGGAGCTGGAGCGGCTGAAGGCCGCGTCCGGCAGCGGCGCGGCGCCGCAGTAAAAAACCGTGTAGCCCTGCGGCCGCCGGAAAAGGGACGGCAGGCGCAGTGACATACAAATTTCAAAGCGGAGAGCGGCGGGAGACCGCTTTCCCGAATCACTGAGGAGGAGTTCCATTATGACCAAGAAGAAAAACGTACTGATGAGAAGCGCCGGCTTGCTGCTGGCGCTGGTGCTGGTGACGTCCTGCTTCGTGGGCAGCACGTTCGCCAAGTACACCACGGCAGCCGACGCAACGGAGAGCGCCCGTGTGGCCAAGTTCGGCGTGACGCTGAATGCCAATGCGGGTAAGATGTTCAGCAAGACCTACACCAAGACGGACACCAGCTTCACGCTGGCGGAGAACACCGTGGTGTCCAGCGACGAGAGCAAGCTGGTGGCCCCCGGCACCGACGGCAGGATGGCGGAGTTCGGCATGACCGGCAAGCCGGAGGTGGCCGTCCGTGTGAGCTACGAGGTGAAGCAGTTTGAACTGACCAACTGGACGACCAACGGCACTGACGAGTACTGTCCGCTGGTGTTCACCGTGAACGGCGTGGAGTATAAGATCGGCAACACGGGCATCACCAACGTGGCTCAGCTGCAGACTGCCGTGAAGAACGCCATCAACGCCTACACCAAGGACTACGAGGCCAACCAGGATCTGAGCGGCAAGACCGCCGACAACCTGCAGATCGCGTGGAAGTGGGCGTTTGAGGATACGGCCGTGGGTGCGTATCAGACCGACGCCAAGGATACCGCGCTGGGCAACCGCGCCGCAAACAACGTGGCGGATGCCGGCAAGATCGACTTCGCCGTGACCATGACCGTCACCCAGATCGACTGATCCAAGCAGATACAGCGCTATGCTGTCCGCCGGAGGGGGCATCCCGCACGGGGGCTTCCTCCGGCGTATACGCAGGCGGCCCGGCGGACGGGCCTTCGGCGTATGCGCCTACGGGCACAGAAAGGAGAATTACCGTGAAAAACAGAAAGAACAGTACGCTCCGCATCGCGGGAGGACTGCTGGCGCTGGTCATGGTCACGTCCTGCTTCGTGGGCGGGACATTCGCCAAATATACCACCGCCGCCGACGCAACGGAGAGCGCCCGTGTGGCCAAGTTCGGCGTGGAGGTCAGCATCAGCGGCGGGGCGTTTAAAACCAGCTACAATAAGGACAGCGCCACCAGCATTGCCGAAACCGTGGTATCCAGCAACGGCGACAAGCTGGCGGCACCGGGCACGCAGGACGAGAACGCCGTGACCTTCACCATCAAGGGCGCGCCCGAGACGGCGGTGCGGGTCCAGGTGGGTATGGACGATATGCAGGACATCGTGCTGAAGAAGGGCGACTATCGGGATTATACCAAGGCACCGTATAACGGCACATTCCAGGTGCCGACGGACTATCACCCCATTGCCTTTTATCTGAAAAAGGGCGATCAGGTTGTGGTGGCGGGCACACTGGACGACATCAACGGTTATCTGCGCAGCGCGTATGTGTCCGGCGATTATCAGGCCAACACAAATCTGGGCACGGAACTGTGCTCCAGAGGCGGCTATCCCACATCAGGAGGCGGCTACAGCAGCAACAGCACGGATACCACCGGCGTCTATACGCTGTACTGGCATTGGGTCTATGAGCACAACAATGCGTACTTTACGGGCGGTGACGCGGCGGATACTCTGCTGGGCAATCTGGCGGCGGACGCCGTCACCTATGCGGCTGGCGGTAAATGGAACCAGACAGCCGGAGCGTTCGGCGACATGACGGCCACCGACTACAACACCAATGTGGCGTTCAAGCTGACCATCTCCGTGACCCAGATCGACTGATCGAGCCTCTAGGGGGGGGGGGGGGGCGGGGGGGGGGGGGGGGGGGGGGGGGGGGGGGGGGGGGG
>ERZ1023848.159-NODE-159-length-27746-cov-14.777003_pt1 | contig 27746 bp, 24 predicted proteins | sample MGYA00380385_ERZ1023848 | MGnify/ENA primary metagenome ERZ1023848 (study PRJEB33179, sample SAMN07449069) | human gut metagenome | biome: Human-gut; feature: Human associated habitat; material: Faeces | host: Homo sapiens | place: India:Kasaragod | collected...
CACCCAGCCTCGCTCACGTCCCCGCGCCGCCCATCCGCCCGCATCCCAAGGCCCCGGCCTACAACGCCGCTGCCAAGGATAACGGCACGAGCTATGAGCTCACGGCTGAACTGCCGGGCCTCAAGAAAGAGGATATCTCCCTGACGTATGAGGACCATTACCTGACGATTGCCACGAAGACGGCGGAGGATAATGACAAGAAGGACGAGAAGGGCAATTACGTACGCCGTGAGCGCCGCTCGACTTCGATGAGCCGTTCGTTCTACATCGACAACATCGATGAGTCGAAAGCGACGGCTGGGTACAAAGATGGTGTCCTGACCGTCTGCATGCCGAAACTCACCGAGAAGGCAGAGCCTTCCCACACGATCAGCATCGAAGGCTGACGATGTGCAGGGTGATGGGCGTTTGAACCTAGTTTTCCCTCATAACTCTCTCTACGACATAGAATGAAGAGCCGCAGCTCCACGAAAGTGGAGTTGCGGCTCTTTATTTTTTTGCGATTATCATCTTTTTGCTGGTCACTTGGGATGGCTATTATAATGATATTTAATTTCAATTAATTTAAACATGTTGTATTGACAATCGATATCAGCGGCTATAAGAAAAGATTTTCATTCAACGATAATGAGTATCAATAGATACCGGCGAAAATCAGAGGATAAGAGCATTCAAGAACATCAAGGGATCAGAAGAGGTGTAGTATGAGAGAACGTATCATATACCGCAGGATTGCGCTGGCTCTGGCCAGCATGGCCATTATCTCACCGCTGGCCATGCATCCGGCCATGGCGGCGGCAGAGGACGAGGTCTACGACTTCGGCTCGAGCGACATCTATGCAGAGAAATCCGCAGAGCCGGCCGCAGAGACGAAGGCAGAGCCGGCTCCTGTGCAAACTCCTGTGGAACCGGTGACGGAAAACGAAGAAGAGGCTCCGGCTGCCTATGCGGGCGGCCAGGTCTCGACGTCTGTTCAGCTCGGTGTGCTCGGCGACCGCCCGATGCTCGATGTGCCGTTCAACATCACGGGATACACGAACAAGATGATGGAGGACAATCAGGTCGCGACGGTTGATGACGTCATCGTCCACGACCCGTCGGTCAGCGACCAGACGCTGTCGGGCGTGTCGAGCGCCTGGAACATCCGCGGCTTCAAAGCACAGCAGCAGGATGTCCAGCTCAACGGCCTCTACGGCATCGCGCCGCGCTTCTACGGCGGCGTCGAGGGCGTGGACCGCGTCGACGTGCTCAAGGGGCCGAGTGCCATCCTCGCCGGCACCGCGCCGAACGGTTCGCTCGGCGGCACGATCAACTACATCACGAAGCGCGCCGGCAGCGAGCCCTTGAACCGCGTCAAGATCTCGTACGGCAGCGACAGCGTCTTCACGCAGCAGGTCGACTTCGGCCGCCGCACCGATGACGGGAAGGCCGGCCTGCGCATCAATGTGCTGAATCGCAACGGCGAGACGTCGTTCGACGAGCACGTGCGCACGGATTCCATCACGATCGGTGCGGACTACAAGGGCGACCGCTACCGCCTCGGCTTCGATTACGGCTATGTCTACAACAAGGTCTCGGACCAGCAGTACCAGCTGACAATCGGCAGCGGCGCGCTCAAGACGATGACGAGCATGTTCAAAGTGCCGCGCGGCACGAAGTTCGGCGCCGACGGCGGCTACCGCGCAATCCACGAACAGTACGGCATGCTGCACGGTGAGTACGACTTTAGCAAGGACTGGACGGGCTACTTCTCGTACGGCCTGCGCAACACGAAGATGGAGTACTTCTATAACAACTTCTCGCTCTCGGACCGCCTCGGCAATGCGACGATGAAGTACTCTTACAACAATCAGGTCAACAAGGCTGACTCGGGAGAGGTCGGCGTGCGCGGTAAGTTCTTCACGGGTGACCTCAAGCACGAGCTCACGGTAGGGGCGAACCGCATCCACTACACGCGCTACATGAACAACCGCACGGTCAAGTCCGGCCTCAAGACGAATCTCTGGGATATCGACTTCCAAGTGCCGGAGAATCCCTACAGCTGGTCGGAGCCGAAGAACGACGAGAACACGTTCACGGGCGTCGCGCTGACAGATAATATCACGACGCCGAATGAGAAGTGGCAGTTCGTGCTCGGCGGCCGCGAGCAGCGCGTCAAGGTGGACACCTACGGCACGAAGACAGGCGCGGAAAAGACGCATTACGACGAGTCGGTCTTCACGCCGGCCTTTGCCGTCGTCTACAAGCCGCAGAAGAACATCTCGCTCTACGCCAACTACATGCAGGGCCTCGATGCCGGCGATTCCCTCGTCACGGATACGGATGCCTCGAACTACAGCGAAGCCTTCGCACCATTCAAGACGAAGCAGTACGAGGTCGGCGCGAAGTACGACTTCGGCAAGTGGGCGACGACGCTCTCGGCCTTTGATATCAAGTCCCCAACGCTCATCGAGGACACGGCGACGAATCGCTATGCGCCGAACGGCGAAGTGCGCCATCGCGGCATCGAGTGGAATGTCGTCGGCGAGCCGCATAAGGGCACGCGCCTCATGGGCGGCCTGATGTTTCTCGATGCGACGTACCGCAATACAGAGGGCGGCCTCTACGATGGCAACCGCGTCGCGGCGACCTCGCGCTGGAACGCCGTCATGGGCCTCGAGCAGGACATCGCCTCCGTGCCGGGCCTGACGCTGACGACGAACCTGACCTACAACAGTTCGGCCTACACCAACGAGGCCAATAGCTTCCGCGTCTCGCCGTGGGCGACCTGGGACCTCGGTGCGAGCTATAAGTTCAAGGCGGGCGGCGTGCCGCTCACGCTGCGCGGCGACGTCTACAACGTCACGAACCGCAACTACTGGCGCGCCCTGCAGAACAACGGCGTCTTCCTCGGCAAGTCACGCACCTTCCTGTTCTCCCTGACGGCGGACTTCTGACGAGGGGAGCGATAGAATGGTATCCACAAAACGGGTGGCCTTGCTGGCTGTCGTCCTGATTGCCGTGCTCGGCGCGCTCGCGCTCTTCTCGCTGACCGTCGGCATGCGCGCCATCACGCTCTCAGGCGTGCTGCACGCCCTGCGGTCTGCGGGCAGTCAGGAGCCGTCGGACCTCGTCGTCTGGACGCTGCGCCTGCCACGCCTCTTGGCGGCGCTCGTCTGCGGCGTGAGCTTTGCCGTGGCTGGCGCCCTCATGTAGGGCGTGACGAACAATCCGCTGGCCAGCCCGTCCATCCTCGGCATCAATGCTGGGGCGAGCTTCGGCCTGGCGCTCGCGATGATCTTCTTGCCGGCGGCTTCGCTGCAGGTGACGATCGTCAGCGCCTTCTTCGGCGCGGCGCTCGCGACGGCCTTCATCCTCGTGCTGGCCTCGCTCAAGCACGGCCTGACACCCGTCTACATCGCGCTGGCCGGCACAGCGGTCAGCGCTGTATTCTTAGCGGTCACGCAGGTGCTCGTCGTCTTCTTCGACGTCGCGCAGGAACTCAGCTACTGGACGGCCGGCGGCATCAGTGGCATCCGCATGACGGCAATCCTCGGCGTCGTGCCCTGGACCATCCTGGGGCTCATCCTCGCCGTGTCCGTCTCGCGCTCGGTGACCCTGCTCTCCTTCGGTGAGGACATGGCCATCGGCCTCGGCGGCAGGCTCTCGCGCATCCGCCTGCGGGCGGGACTTGCCGTCCTGATCCTCGCGGGATCGGCCGTGGCTGTGGCGGGGCCTGTCGGCTTTGTCGGCCTCGTCGTGCCGCACATCACGCGGCGCATCGTCGGCATCGACTACCGCCTCGTCGTGCCGTTCTCGGCCCTCTTGGGCGCGCTGCTCGTACTGGTCGCGGACATGGTCGCGAGAACGGTCGCGCCGCCCTTTGAGATCCCGCTCGGCGCCGTGACGGCGCTCGTCGGCGTGCCGTTCTTCCTCTATCTGGCTAACCGGAAGGAGGTGCGGGGCTGATGAAAAACAGGCACTACATCGCTACATTCGTCATACTTGCGGCACTGCTTCTCGGCCTCTTCTTCCTGCACCTGCAGGCGGGTTTCCACTACTTCACGAAGGAGCATCTGCTCGCCATCCTCTTCTTCGGCGGCACGCCAGAGGAGCGGCTGACGGTCTTTGACTTCCGCATGGTGCGGTCCATCCTGGCTGTGCTCATCGGCATGGGCCTCGCCGTCTCCGGCGCGGTCTTCCAGACCATCTCCAAGAACGAGCTCGCGAGCCCGAGCCTCTTAGGTGTCAATGCCGGCGCGGCGCTCGCGGTCATGCTGCTGATCTACGGCAGCTCTTCTGCGACGGGCCTCGGCATCTGGCAGCAGCCGCTCGCGGCCGTCGTCGGCGGCGCGCTAGCGGCAGCTCTCGTCTTTTTCCTCTCGCACCGGCGCGGCCGCATGACGAGCACCTACAATCTGGTCCTCAACGGCATCGCCGTCACAGCGGGCCTGCACGCGCTGCAGATCCTGCTGCTCGTCAGCCTCGACCCGACGCGCTTCCAGCAGGTCAACACCTGGCTCATCGGCAGTATTTTCGGCAACAGCTGGACGCATGTCGACATCCTCTTTTTCATCGTGCTCGCAGGTCTGCTCTTCTTGCTCGCGAATCACGAGACGCTCGACCTTTTGGCCCTGCGCGAGGAGACGGCGCTCGGGCTCGGCCTGCGCGTGAACCGCACGCGCTTCGTCCTCTTGATGGCAGCCGTCGTGCTCGCCTCATCCTGCGTTGCCGTCGGCGGCAGCATCGGCTTCGTGGGCCTCATCTGCCCGCACATCGCCCGGCGCCTCGTCGGCGTGGCGCACTGCCGCTATCTGCCGGTGACGGCGCTCTTAGGCGGCATCCTGCTCGTGGCAGCGGACTACACGGCGCGCATCATCATCGCGCCAGACGAGATGCTCGTCGGCCTCGTCGTCTCGCTGATCGGCGCGCCGTATTTCCTCTACATCCTCTTGCGCAGCAAGGGTTGATCCACGTTACTATTTTGAAAGGAAGGAATCCATGGAACTCAAAGCCAGGCATCTGAAGGCCGGCTACGACAAGAACGTCATCATCGAGGACATGAACCTGACCGTGCCGGCACACAAGGTGACGGCGCTCATAGGCGCCAATGGCTGCGGCAAATCGACACTCCTAAAGACGCTCTGCCGCATCCAGCCGCCCCTCGGCGGCGAGGTGCTCTTGGACGGCCGGTCTATCTTCGCGGAGGACAGCCGTCAGTTCGCCAAGAAACTCGCCATCCTGCCGCAGAATCCGCAGGCCCCTGCGGGGCTCACCGTGCGCGAGCTCGTCAACTACGGGCGCGCTCCGCACCGCGCGCGCTTCTTCGCGCGCACGACGAATGAGGACAGGCGCATGGTCGACTGGGCCCTGCAGGAGACGGACATGGCAGCCTTTGCTGACCGGCCGCTCGAGGCGCTCTCGGGCGGCCAGCGCCAGCGCGCCTGGATCGCGATGGCCATCGCGCAGGACACGGAGCTCCTGTTCCTCGACGAGCCGACGAGTTTCCTCGATGTCGCGCATCAGCTCGATGTGCTGACGCTCGTGCGCCATCTCAATTCGGCCTACGGCAAGACCATTGTCATGGTCATCCACGAGGTCAACGAGGCGGCGCGCTTCGCCGACCACCTGCTCGCGATGAAGCAGGGCCAGCTGCTCTATGAGGGCGCGCCCGACGAGGTCTTCACCGAGGCGATGCTCGCCGATGTCTTCGGCATCGGCGCCGAGCTCCTGCGCGACCCGCGCACCGGCCGCCCGCACTGCATCCCGTACCGGCGCGCCGAGGCAGGTGAGGAGAAGTTCTATGCGTAAGCGATTCTTGAACTGGGGGCTCCTCGCCATACTTGCCGTGCTGAGCCTCGCCCTGGGCGGTTGCGGCAGCCAAGCTGTATCGGGCAATTCGAAGGGCGCGGCGGCCTTCGACGCTGAGACACTGCGCGCTGATACGCCCGAGGCCATCGATGAAGAGCTCGCGGCCCGCTTCGAGAGGACGAAGAAGGCGGCGGACAAGATGTTTGCCGAAGAAGACGGACATCTCGTCATCCGCCACAAGTACGGCAGGACCGTCCTGCCCGAGCGGCCGCAGCGCATCGCTGTAATCGGCCTCGAGGACACGGCCGTCTCGCTCGGCATCCCGATCGCGGCCGCACACCTCTCGAAGAACTCGTACCTCTATCCGCTGATGAAGGAGAAAGGCATCGCCGACATCCCCATCAACGCGGAGACGAAGACCATCAACCTTGAGGCCGTCCAACAGGTGAGGCTAGACCTCATCCTCATGCGCGACAGCTATGACAGGAATGCCTACAATGCGCTCGCGAAGATCGCGCCGGTCGTCGCGCTCGACCTCCAGAAGGAGGAGCTGACGGCGCTCGCCGCCGCGCGCGCCGTCGGCCAGCCGGAGAGGGGGGAGGAGCGCTTGCGCGCCTACTACGATGTGGTCAAGCGGGCGCGCCTCGCCATCAAGGGCCAGATCGGCTCTGCCACGGTGGCCTATCTGCGCGTGCTGCAGAAGGAGATACGCCTCTACCCGTATTCGGCTAACGCGACGAACCGCTTTATGTACGAGCTCTTGAACCTCAGGCCCGACCCAATGGCCGTGCAGCTCGACAAGGCGAAGAACAACCTTGCCATCTCGCTCGAATCCCTGCCGGACCTTCGGGCCGATTACCTCATCCTCTCCAGCGGTTACGGCGCGAGCAGCTCCGGCAATTCGGGTGCGGCCCGCAGGCGCTACGAAGCGCTGCGCGAAGACCCGCTCTGGAAGACGCTGCCGGCCGTGCGCGAGGGCCATCTGCTCGAAGTCGATGGCGTCGTCTGGAATGCGCACGGGCTCATCGCCAAGGAACGGGCCATCGAGGACCTCGCGGACTGGCTGGCCCCGGCCAATGAAATCGATTACAATCAGTAAAGGAGATCCTTACATCATGGAACTTTTGACGACAGGAATCACGTTTTTCCAGAAGGGCGGCATCGTCATGTACGCGCTGCTGCTCTGCTCGCTCTTCGTGGGCTCGATTGCCATCGAGCGCGCTCTCTACTTCCGCCGCATGGATTCGGGGCGCGCCTTTGCCCAGGACTTCTACCTGGCTCTGGCCAATGGCAGATGGCAGCAGGCCGAGAAGCTCGCAGAGGATGGCCGCGGCGTCCTGGCCGATATCCTCTTCGCCGTCATCACGAGAAAGCCGGAGGCGCGCAGGAATCCCGCAGCGTACATGGAGGTCCAGTCGGGCATCGCGCTCGCGAAGCTGCGCAAGCGCCTCTACTACCTCAGCGTCATCGTCACGATGGCCCCGTTGCTCGGCCTGCTCGGCACGATCAGCGGCATGATCACCTCGTTCTCTGTCTTCAATCTGGAGTCGGGCCAGCCGACGGCCATCACGGGCGGCGTCGGCGAGGCGCTCATTGCGACGGCCATGGGCCTCTGCGTCGCCATCATTGCCCTGACGGTCCACGCGTACTTCTCGCAGCGCATCGAGAACATCGTCACGGATATGGAGCAGTGCTTCTCGATGGTCGAGACGGCTGAGGCAGGCGATATCCATGCCGTCAAAGAGGAGGCCGCCTGATGAGACTACGCGACAGAAGGAGCTTCACGAAGCCGGAAGTCATGATCATCCCGATGATCGACATCATGTTCTTCCTGCTCGTATTCTTCATGATCAGCACGCTCTACATGGTCAACCTCAAGACGGTTGACGTCAGTGTGCCGAAGGCCGCGAGCGCCCAGACGCAGATGAACGTGACGTACCTCGTCACGCTCAAGAAGGATGGCACGCTCTACCTCGAGGACAAGCCCATCGAGGAGAAGGCCCTGATTCAGCAGGCTAAGCAGGAGAGCCGCGCGAACAGCCACTTCGCCGTCGTCGTGCGCGCCGATGAGGGCATCGACTACGGCAGAGTCGTCGACCTGCTCGACCACTTCCGCAGTGCCGGCATCAGCCGGTTCGGGCTCGCAGCTGACGCGGGCGGGAAGTGAGGTGCCGATGGTTCGAGAAGAGAGAGAGAAAGCGGCCAGCTGGGGCATCTCCGCCGCCGTCCACCTCGTCATCCTGCTGCTCGTCACTGCGACGGGCCTCTTCCAGGCCGTCTCATCGGAGAGCCATCCCGTCGATGTCGAGATCTACGACAATGTGACGGAGGATGAGCAGCCCTCCGATGGCGGCGAGGCAGCCGAAGAGCAGCCCGCCGCAGCTGAGGCAGCTGCGATGGAAGCGCCGGCAATGGCCCCGATTGTCATCGATGAGAGCCTCAAGGCCCCTGAGATCGAGAAAGAACCGAAAGAGCCGAAAGAGCCGCAAGAGATGAAAGATGCGAAGGACGAGAAGCCGGAGAAGAAGGCGGAGGCGAAGCCCGCGTCGGATAAGCCGGCCAATCCTTCGGCCGCTGCGAAGCCAGATGCCAAGGCCGCAAATGGCGCTCCGGGCGGCAGGGATGGCGGCAGCTCGGACAAGCCGCAGGGCGGTCCGGCCCGCGACCCTTCCCGCGTCAAGCGTGTCAAGGTGCGCGCCGCGCAGCTCAGCACCGCGCAGCCTGCGTACCCCGCTTCGCTGCAGGGCGCGAATGCCGTCGGCAGTGTCACCGTCAACTACATCATCAATGCTTCCGGCGGCGTCGAGAGCCCGCAGATTGAATCGTCGTCTGGATACCCGGAGATGGACGCGGCCGCGCTCGCCGCTATCGTGTAGTTTACGTACAGTCCCGCGCGCAACGACTACGACGAGCCCGTCAACACGCACGGGCGCTACACCTTCCGCTTCCATCCATGATGATGCCATGATCCTGCCATGATGCAAAAAATGACCCGATGCAGGGTCATTTTTTTGTAGGGTTATCACTCCGCCGCTTTCTCACGCAGCATGGCAATCTCGCGCGCGTAGCCGGCGGCATCGTTCGGCGTCTCGAGGATGAAGGGCAGGCCTTGGAGGGCCGGATGGCGGACGACGCGCACGAGTGCATCGAGGCCAATCTCGCCCTCGCCGATGCGGGCGTGACGGTCCTTGTGGCTGCCCAGGCCGTTCTGGCTGTCGTTGAGGTGGATGGTCTTGAGGCGCGTAAGGCCGATGATGCGGTCGAACTCCGCGAGTACCTCGTCGAGGTGATCGCGGATGTCGTAGCCGCCGTCCCAGACGTGGCAGGTGTCGAGGCATACGCCGAGCTTGTCATCTCGTTCGACGCGGTCGATGATGGCGCGCAGTTCTTCAAACGTGCGGCCGACTTCCGTGCCCTTGCCCGCCATCGTTTCCAAGAGGACGGTCGTCTGCTGGTCTGGCGTGAGCACGTCGTTGAGCTGCTGCGCGATGTGCTCGATGCCCTTCTCGGCTCCCTGCCCGACGTGGCTGCCGGGGTGGAAGTTGTAGAGATTGCCCGGCAGGTGCTCGAGGCGCTGGATGTCGTCGGTCATCGCCTCGTGCGCGAAGCGGCGCAGGTTCTCCTTGGCTGCGCAGGCATTCATCGTGTAGGGCGCGTGCGCGACAAGCGTGACGATAGAGTGCTCTTCCTTGTATCGTAGGAAGGCTTCGACATCCGCGAGGTCAAGCTCCTTGGCGCGGCCGCCGCGCGGATTGCGTGTGAAAAAAGCGAATGTATCTGCATCGAGACGGCTGGCCTCATGGCCCATGGCGAGGAAGCCCTTGGACGAGGAGAGATGGCAGCCGATGTGCAATTTATGTTCCATAGGCATGTAATACTCCAATCTATTATCAAGAATTGTTATTTGTTATAGTATAGCATATAAAAAAGACGCCCGCATGAAATCTTGCGGGTGTCTCTGTCGTTTGCGCGCTACTGAGCCCATGTCTTGCGGTACTTGCCGGGCGGCATGCCGACGATGTTGCTGAAGACGGACTGGAAGTAGTTGGAGTTGTTGTAGCCGCACTGCATGGCGATGTCGGTGATCGTCATGTTCGTCGTGAGCAATAGCGTCTGTGCCTCTTCGATGCGCTTGCGGATGATGTACTGCATCGGCGAGGACCCCGTCAGGTCTTTGAACGTGTGGGAGAGGTAGTAGAGGTTGATGTGGAGCGCCTCGGCGATGTCGGGGAGCTTGAGGTCTTCGAGGTAATGGGCATCGATGTACTCCTTGATGCGCGTGCCCATGGTGTAGGAAGGGCTCTCCTCACTCGTCGTACTTGCCTCGGCCAGCGCGGTGACTGCGACGACGATGGCCTGCGTCAGGGCAGCGCCAATCTCGCGGCGCTCATCGTCTTCGCTGTTGAGTGCGGCCAAGAGCTTCATCTCTCGCAACAGTTCGTGCAGGAAGGCATGGCGTCCTTCTTTGCTCAGGTGAAGCACGAGCGGTGCCTCATGCTTGGTGAGGTGGCCGGGAGCCAGGCCGCAGAGATGTAGCGCACCGATGTGCATCGTGAAGCCCATGAAGGAGCTGCTCGTCTTGAAATCGTGCAGCGTATCGCTGTTGATGAGGACGAGGTCCTCGGTGCGTAGCTGCTGGCTGCCCTCTTTGAGGCGCATGCGGCAATGCCCCTTCTCGATGAGAAGAATCTCTGCGACATCGTGATGTGATTCCAGGGTGCCGAATGGTGTTGTGGCAGTGATATTCTCGACTGATTCGAGGTGAGGACGCCTGCCGAGCTCGAATCGCGATTGTTTCGGAGTGCCGAATGGTAGGATTGACATAGATTTCGACCTTTCTGCGCCAGAACACGGATAAATGCGAATCAAAAACAAAAATAATAAGTTTTCGCACAATGCTGGACAAGAAAACAGAGAAATTCATGCCAACATTTCGGTATAATGGATTCCAGAAAGATCAGTTGATGATGATTTGATGGTTGTCTTTTGAGAAACTTAATCTTCATATCTATTATTATACTGATAAATCACAAAAAATCCAGTCTTTTCCGGAGAGATTGGATAAAAGGTGATAAAAAAGTAATGAATCAATGAATCAAAGTTGCTTTTCATGGGAAAGGTAAGGTGGAGAAAATGCTGAAATGGTTCCTGACTGGACCGGATAAGCCTCGCATCCAAGACAAGGCTGTGGTCAAGAAGATGTATCATACAGCACGTGTTCAGGCTGTCACGGCCATGATCCTCGGCTATGGTATGTATTACGTCATGCGCATGACGCTCGGCGTCGCCAAGAAGCCGATGCTCCAGGATGGCTTCACGCCGACGGAACTCGGCATGATGGGCGCGGGCATGCTCGTCGCCATCGCCATTGGTAAATGCGCCAACGGCTTCATCGCAGATCATTGCAATATCAAGAAAATCGTGCCGCTCGGCTTGCTCGGCGCGGCTATCGTCAATGCCATCCTCGGTATGAGCAATACGACCTGGGTATTCATCGTGCTCTGGGCTGTCAACGGCGTGTTCCAGAGCATGGGCTCGGCACCGTGTATCGTTTCGCTGTCACAGTGGTTCGCCAAGAGTCAGCTCGCTACTTACTACGGTGTCTTCAGTATCGCACATTACGTCGGTGAAGGCGCTACGTACCTCGGCACCTCGATGATCATCGTTGCCCTTGGCTGGCATGCCGCCTTCTTCGTACCGGGCGTTGCCTGCATCGTTCTCGCATTCATCATGTACCGCTTCATGCGCGACCGGCCAGAGACGTACGGCCTGCCGTCCGCTAACGAATTTGAGGGCGAAGTTGCCCAGGAAAAGAAAGAGCAGCAGGTTTCCACGAAGGAAGCACAGCTCATGGTCATCAAGAACCCGTACGTATGGCTGCTCGCCGCTGCGGCAATTTGCCTCGGCATCTCCCGTTATTCCATCTCGAGCTGGGGCGTCATCTTCCTGCAGGAAGCAAAGGGCTTTGACCTCGTGACGGCCGGCAGTATCATGTCGCTTTCCCCAATCCTCGGCGGTGTCGGTTCCTTCTTCTCCGGCATCATTTCCGATAAGATCTTCCATTCGCATCATTCCGTTACGACGATTGTCTTCGGCATCATCATGCTGATCGGCATTGCCGGTGTCTGCTACGTGCCGGCTGGCGATCCGACGCTCGCAGCCGTCTGCGTCGCCGTCTTTGGCTTCGGCCTCGGCGTCATCCTCTGCTTCGTCGGCGGCCTGCTCGCAGTTGACCTCTGCCCGCGCAAGGCAACTGGTGCAGCAATGGGTGTCATCGGCCTGCTCGCTTACGGCGGCGCGGCCCTGCAGGATATCGTCAACGGCATCCTGATGGATTCGGCAAAGGTCGTCGTCGACGGTGTCACGACGTATCACTTCGAGACAATCACGAACTTCTGGATTGCCTCTGTCGCCATCATGACGCTGCTCATCGTGCCGACGCTCTGGGCTAAGAAGCACAAAGAAGCAGACGAAGAAGCTTAATAAAAAATTGCAATATCATTCTTTCTCTACTATTATACAGATATAGGGAAAGAATGATTTGCATTAAGGAAATCAGAGTATGAATAGGACCGCGGTCCCTTGGTGTCCCGTTTTGCGGCTGCAGTTGAAGCAAGGATTACGTCAGGTCTCGGAAGGAAGATACTATGAACAAGAACATCATCAATGGGCCCTATCTTCTGGACCCGCGCGCTACGCAGATCACGGTCGCCTGGGAGACCATCGAGCCGGCGGATTTCAAGGTGACGGCGAGCAGTGCGGATGGGGCGGAGTATCTTGGCGATGTCGCGTATGAGCGTGAGGTGCCCTGCCAGGAGTACCCGAAAGGGGCCTGTATCTACACGGCTGTCATCAAGGAACTGGCACCGGCGACGGAATACGCGTACACCGTCACGGGCGGCGGCGAGGTCGCGGCTGCATCGTTCCATACACTGCCGGAGGCACCGACGCACCTCCATCTGCTGACGCTCTCAGACTCGCATCTCTTCCATAACAGTGAATTCTTCAAGAAGGTCGCTGCACAGGAAGCGCCGGAGTTCATCCTGCATGGTGGCGACATCTCCTTCGGCACGGGCTACCAGCACGACCAGTATCAGGACAACTGGTTCCACAAGATCCCCGATGTCCTCGCGCGCACCCCGGCCTACTACATCCACGGCAATCACGATGACGGCCCATACTACGATGCGTTCTTCACGGCGACGCAGGGGCGCACGGTCCATACGGCCGATGGCGGTAACACGTTCTCGTTCGATTACGGCCCGGCGCACTTCACGCTGGTCGACAGCAATCCCTGGGGGCTCTTCGAGATGAATGCCGTCAACTCTGAGATGCCGCTCGACCGGGAGACGCGCAAGCGCATCGATGATACGCTCAAGTGGATTGAGGAAGACCTGACGAGTCCGGCGGCCAAGAAGGCGAAGTGGCGCATCCTCATGATGCACCATCCGTACACGGATCCGTTCAACAACCGCTACATCGTGCCAATCGCGGAGCGCTGCCAGGCACAGCTCGTGCTCGGAGGCCATCTCCACTACTACATCAAGTCGGTCTCCGTCGACCCGAAGGTCGGCGCCCGCACGGTATACGTCTGCGAGGGAAGTGCGCAGGATCCCGGGGCCGAGTATACGTCGGCCCGTGAGGACAAGCGCCTGCTCAGCGAGTTCCCAGAGGTCACTGCCACGGGGCGCAGCAATTACGGTGTCCTCGACGTGACGGAGGAGGCGATTGACTATCGTCTCTACGGCTTTGAGGCTGATGGCAGCTCGAAGCTCGTCGACACGATTCATCTGACGCACGATGAGCCTGATGTCGAATTCACGGATATCGAGCTGCGCCGCCTGGATAACAACGGCAATGTCGAAGTCCGGGCGCTGGCTGAGAACAAGGGCACGGCCATGGCAGAAGCTGTCATCAACCTGCTCGACAACAAGTGCGAGCACGCGATCAATCTCTTCGGCAGCGAGGAGAACAGCCAGGTCGCTGTGCTCGAGCCGGGGGAGAGGCGCAAGCTCACAGCCGTTTATCAGGCTGTGCAGCCCGGTGAGCACACGCTGCGCGTCGGCGAGGCACAGCTGAAGCTCGTTGTCTTCGAGCCGACACAGCTTTCCTTTGCGCACATGCGCGTGCGCGCCGGACAGGGCGAGGCGGCTGACTGCATGACTGCGGGCATCGAGGCGACGAACAATCTCGACCACGAGATCTTTGTCTCGGTACCGCTCTACATCAACCAGCGCATCGCCGAGACGAAGAGCCTGTTCTTCCGCGGACACGAGAAGCGCTATATCGAATTCCATTACAAGTTCCAGCAGGGCGGCGAATATCAGGTCAGCATCGCCGACCAGCTGCCGAAGGAAGTCTCAATCGAGGGCGGCATCCGCATCATCCCGCGCATCCTCGACAAGTCGGGGCATGGCCATACAGCACTGCTGCACGGCTCGCCGAAGGTTCGTGAAGTCGACGGCCACATGGAAGTCGCACTCGAGCAGTACGGCGATTACATCGAGATCCCGGCGAGCCGCGACCTTCGCGCGCCGCAGGGCTTTACCGGCATGGTCTGGGCGGACATCGACCGCCTGGCAAGGCCAAGCGAGATGGGCCACAACCCGCTGATGGTCCGCGGCAAGTCCGTTGGCTGGGGCGCGACGTACTGCCTGCGCATGGTCGTAGAGCGCGCCGGCGGCCTCAAGTGGGGCATCTGCCATGATATCACAGAGTATTCGTGGCAGGGCGGCGAGGCAAAGATCGGCGAATGGGCGCAGTACACGATGACCTTTGACAAGAAGGCGGGCGGCGATTCGTATTGCGATGGCAAGTCGCTGGCACATGTGGCGGGCATCTCGGATGACAGCGAGATTCGTCAGTGGGACGACCAGCCGATCTTTGTCGGCTATTCCTACATCGGTCACGTCATCCCCGAGATTGGCCGGCCGAAGTACTTCACGCATCTGCCCGGCCGCATCAGCCAGGTCCGCTTCTACAAGAAAGGACTGACGGCCGAGGAGAATGCAGAAATCTACCGTCATCCCGAGGCAGAAGGCCCCGAGCGCGATGACCTCGCGGTCTGGCTCGACTTCCACAGCATCCTCAAGGTCGGCACGCACACGACGGAATGGCGTCATCCGGCCATCTACGACCCGGCCTTCAAGACGCAGAAGAAGTACTGGCATTTCAAGCAGCTCAAGGCCAAGACGCACCTGCCGCTGCAGGCCAGCATGCGGGCGACGATCGAGGTGTCGGACGATATGGCCACCGTCAAGGCGAGCCGCCAGATCGTCCTCAAGGACGGCACGAATTACGTGGATATCTCGAATCTGCCCGAGGCGCAGTACTTGCGCATTGTGACAGAATTCGCGGCAGAAGTCGGGCCCGATGGCACGTTCGTGCCGGAGCTCCTTTCGTATCAGGTCGTGGCGGAGAATGAGCGCGACTTCACCGACATGTTCTGGTCAACGCGCCCCGACTGGGAGCGCGGCCGCTTCACCGGCGCGGTCGGCTTCCCACCAGTCGACCGCCTGCGCGACTATCCCGAATACACCGACGTCATCCATGGTTGAATCCCTCTCAATCTTTTTTTCGAGGACAGGATCATTCCTGTCCTCTTTTTTGTGTCGGGGCGCATGCAACGGAACGCCGAAGCCGAAACAGGTCCCCACGCCTCCGTAGGATGTGCGCAAACAAAAAGCCGGCTGCATGGAAGTCCATGCAGCCGGCTCGCTATATACAGCTTAATCAAAATTCATGATGATGGTCTTCTCTTCCGTGAGCTCGCGGATAGCGTACTCGGGGCCTTCTTTGCCCATGCCGCTGTCCTTGACGCCGCCGTACGGCATGTTGTCCATGCGGAAGCTGGAGCCGTCGTTGATGACGACGCCGCCTGCTTCGATGTGCTCGGCTGCGTAGTGGGCGATGGCGAGAGAGCTCGTGAAGACGCCGGCCTGCAGGCCGTAGCGGGAGTTGTTGACGCCGGCGACGGCCTCTTCAATCGTGTCGTAGGGGATGATCGAGAAGACCGGTGCGAACGCTTCGTTCTTGACGACATCCATGTCAGGCGTTACGTTCGTGAGGATGGTCGGCTCGTAGAAGGCACCGTGGCGGTGCCCGCCGGTCAGTACCTTGGCACCGGCTGCTGCGGCATCTTTGACCCAGCCCTCGATGCGCACGGCTTCTTTCTCTGCGATCATCGGGCCGAGGCAGGTCGACTCGTCGCTGAGTTTGCCGCCCTTGAAGTCCTTGGCAAAGGCGACGGCGTAGTCGCAGAACTCCTGGTAGATGCTGCGCGAGACGTAGACGCGCTGGCAGGAGATGCAGACCTGGCCGGCGTTGAGGAAGGCGTACTTTGCGCAGAGCTCGGCGACTTTCTTGACATCTTTGACGTCTTCATGCACGATGTTGGCGGAGTTTGAGCCGAGCTCGAGTGCCACGCGGCGGAAGCCGGCGGCTTCCTGCAGGGATTTGCCGACGGGGACGCTGCCCGTGAAGGAGAACATGCGGATGCGCGCGTCCTTCGTCAGGTAATTGCCGACGAGTGCGCCTGGGCCGGTCAGCAGGTTGAGGCAGCCAGCTGGCAGTCCCGCCTCGCGGAAGACGTCGCAGAGCAGGGCAGCCGTCAGCGGCGTGGCGGAGGCCGGCTTGTAGATGACGGTGTTGCCGGCCGCGAGTGCCGGGCCAATCTTGTGGGCGGCGAGGTTGACCGGGAAGTTGAACGGCGTGATGGCGCAGACGACGCCGAGCGGCTGGCGGATAGTGAAGGCAAGCTTGTTCTGGCAGCCCGGTGCACCGGCGAGCGGGATCGTCTCTCCCTTGAGGCGCTTGGCTTCTTCTGCTGAGAGGATCAGCGTTTGGTAGGCGCGGCCGATCTCGCCGCGGGCATCGCGCAGCGGCTTGCCTGCTTCAGCCGACAGCGCCGCGGCGAATTCCTCGGTGCGCTCGCGCATGAGGTTGGCGGCCTTGAGGATGATCTCGTAGCGCTCGTAGGCAGAGAGCTTGCCCCCACGGAAAGCCTTCTCGGCCGCGTCGACGGCCGTACGGCATTCCGCCTCGCCTGCGACGGCAATCTCGGCAATGGTTTCGTTCGTCTCTTTATTGTAGACAGGGACGGTCTTCTCGGTCATGACTTCCTGACCGCCGATGTACAAGGGCTGTTCTTTCATGGGAATACCTCCTAAAGGTTCAATTGCTGATCAGCGCATCATCGCGAGCTTCTCGACTTCCTCTTCGTGTATCGTGTCCGGTGTGATGAGCTGGATGTGGTTGGCCGTGCAGTACGAGACGTACTTCTCGGGCGGCAGTTTGTTGGTCACGATGTACTGCATCTCCTTGAGCGTGCAGTAGCTCATCAGGGAGGAGATGTCGAATTTCGAATCGTCGACGAGCAGAAAGTGCTCGCAGTCCTTCTCGACGAGGCAGCGCTTGATCTCGCATTCGAGTGGCGAGGCGTTCGTCGCGCCGTGTTCGAGCGAGATGCCCGTGCTCGCGAGAAAGACCTTCGATATATTATAGCGACGCAGCACCTGTACGACCTGGGGGCCGACAAAGGCCTTCGACGGCGAGAAGAGCGAGCCGCCCGTCGCGAGGACGTTGAGGTTGCTGTAGTTGGATGCCGCATTGATGACGTGGACGCTCGCCGTGACGATGGTCAGGCGGTGCTTCTCCGTCAGGTACGGGATCATGTGCATCGTGGTCGTGCCGGAGTCGATGTAGATGACGTCGCCGTCGTGGACGAAGTCGGCCGCCATGCGGGCAATCTGTTTCTTGGCATCGGCATTGCGGCTCTCGCGCGAGGCGAAAGGCTCCGGGCTGCCGGACGGTTCGGCGAGGACGATGCCGCCGTAGACCTTCTTGATGAGTCCCTGCTGTTCGAGCTCTGCGATATCGCGGCGTATGGTGTTCTTGGAGACCTGGAACGTATCGCAGAGATCGTTGATGGATATGTTGTGCACACTTTTCAACAATTCATGGATGCGGTTGATTCGATCGATTTTCATGAGAGATCACCTGCTTCTGCGCCTGAGGCACATGGAGTGCCGAATCATTACACAACATGCGCCAATAGGCATTCAAGAAATAACCAATTTATGAGTAAGTTTGTTTACTTTCATTATAAGCGAATCGTCGGTAAGAAACAAGAGAAAACAGAAAAAAGTACCATTTTTCATGGACCGGACTGTGCAGGAACGGCAAGCCTTAAGCAATACTTATCATATAGAATCATCATGATTACTAATGATTATCAGAAAAAATAAAATTCCGCAAAATCTTGCCAAAAAGTCCAAAACAGTATTGACAACGTGACGTAAAAGTATTAAATTATAGCCATAAGGTAATCAAAAGGTTATCAACAATAGCGTTGATACTATCATCAGAATAGGAGAGTGGACAACATGGGTTATACGTTTATGGTTCCGGCAAAGATCATCTCGGGCACGAATGTCATTGAAGAACTCGGCCAGCACATCCAGGGCAAGGGCACGAAGGCCCTGATCGTCACGGATCAGTTCATGGTCAAGTTCGGCAATGCGGCGAAAGTCGAGAATGCGCTCGCCAAGGCGAACATCCCGTATGTCACCTTCGCTGGTGCCAACTCGGAGCCGACGGACAAGATCGTCGATGCCGGCCTGAAGGTATACCGTGAAGAAGGCTGCGACTTCCTCGTCGCTCTCGGCGGTGGCAGCCCGATGGATACGGCAAAGGCCATCATGTTCATGTCGACGCAGCCGGAAGGCAAGAAGATCAACGAGTTCATGCATGTCAACATCGACATGCCGGTCCCGTATCTCGTCGCCATCCCGACGACGGCTGGCACGGGCTCTGAGGTCACGAAGAACACGATCATCGCTGACACGGAGAACAACGTCAAGATGTTGCTCGGCGGCCCGTCCATCATCCCGGCTCTCGCTGTTGTCGATCCGACCTTCACGATGACGGCTCCGCCATCCGTCACGGCTGCAACGGGTATCGATGCACTCTGCCATTCGATCGAGGCTTACACGAGCCGCAAGGCACAGCCGCTTACCGATACGTTTGCACTTTCGGCCATCAAGAAGATCCATAAGAGCCTGCCGATCTGCTACAAAGATGGCAAGAATGTTGAGGCTCGCCTGCAGATGAGCATTGCGGCAACGGAAGCTGGCATCGCCTTCAACAACGCCTCCGTTACGATCGTCCATGGCATGAGCCGCCCGATCGGCGCTCTGTTCCACATCGCACACGGTGTCTCGAACGCCATCCTGCTGCCGGCCTGCATGAAGTTCGCCATCGAGGAGAACACGGCACGCTTCGCCACGATCGCTCGCGTCATGGGTGTTGCAGACGACGCTACGCCGGACCACGATGCAGCTGAGGCATTTGTCGCAGAGGTCTCGCGCTTCTGCAAGGAAGTCGGCATCCCGTCGGCAGAATCCCTGCTCGAGCAGCGCGGCTTCACGAAGGAAGACTTCCTCGCACAGCTCGACAAGATGGCTTCCGATGCTCTCGAGAGCGGCAGCCCGCAGAACACGATGCGCATCCCGACGAAGGAACAGCTCATCGAGATCTACAAGGAACTCTTCTGATTTCGCAAGAATCCGCATGATAGAATAGGAGGGGTGGTCATGCCACTCGTACATTTGACAGACCTCATAAGCAAACCGGACAATACATACGCGATCGGCGCGTTCAATGTCTCGGATATGGAGATGGCCATGGGTGCCATCAAGGCGGCAGAAGAGCTCCATGCTCCGCTGATCCTGCAGATCGCGGAAGGCCGCCTGCGCTACTCGCCGCTCGACCTGCTTGGCCCCGTGATGATCGCGGCCGCCAAGAAGTGCTCGATGCCGACGGCCGTTCATCTCGACCACGGCAGCACAATGGAGACGATCAAGCTCGCGCTCGACCTCGGCTTCACGTCCGTCATGTTCGACGGTTCGAAATACCCGCTCGACGAGAACATCGCCCGCACACAGGAAGTCGTCAAGCTCGCGAAGAGCTACGGCGCTGATGTCGAAGGTGAGATCGGCCGCGTCGGCGGCGCGGAAGGCGACTACAAGAGCGTGGATGTCCTCGTCACGAGTGTCGAGGAAGCCAAGCGCTTTGCCGAGGAATCCGGCATCGATGCGATGGCCGTTGCAATCGGCACGGCCCATGGCAACTACAAGGAGACGCCGAAGCTCCGCATCGACCGCCTCAAGGAGATCCATGCAGCCGTCAAGACGCCGCTTGTCCTGCACGGCGGCACGGGCCTGACGGAAGAGGACTTCCGGACTTGCCTCGCCAACGGCATCCAGAAGATCAACATCGCCACGGCGTCGTACGATGCCTCGGCTGCGAAGATCAAGGAAGTCGCCGCAGCGAACCCGCAGGCAAAGTACTTCGATTTCAGCGATGCCATCGTACAGGGCACCTACGAGAACGTCAAGAAACACATGCACATCTTCGGTCTCGAACAGAAGGCATGAGGAGGATAAAGATATGGCACTCATTAGCTTTGATGAAAACAAGAAACGCGATGTCGTCCTGATTGGCCGCGTCACGCTGGATTTCAATCCGAATGAACTCAACCGCACGCTGGACAAGGTCAAGACCTTCTCCATGTACCTCGGCGGTTCGCCGGGCAACATGGCGGTCGGCATCAACAAGTTGGGCAAGAAGGTCGGCTTCATCGGTTGCGTATCCGACGACCAGTTCGGCGACTTCGTCCTCAACTACTTCAATGAGCGCGGCATCGACACGTCCCAGATGACGCGCGCCAAGAACGGCGAGCGCATGGGCCTGACGTTCACGGAGATCAAGAGCCCGACGGAGTCGAGCATCCTGATGTACCGCGACCAGGTCGCTGACCTCGAGATCGCACCGGAAGATGTCGACGAGCAGTACATCGCCGACAGCAAGATCCTCATTGTCTCCGGCACGGCGCTCTCGAAGAGCCCGTCGCGCGAAGCCTGCCTGCTGGCTGTCCAGTACGCCAAGAAGCACAACACGCGCGTCATCTTCGATATCGACTACCGTCCGTACAGCTGGCGCAGCAAGAAGGACATCCAGATCTACTACTCGCTGCTCGCAAGCATGGCCGATGTCATCATCGGTTCGCGCGATGAGGTCAACCTCACGGAAGGCCTCGACGAGGAGGCAACGGAGCCGGCAGACCACGTCATCGCCGAGAAGTACATTGAGCAGGGTGCCAAGATCGTCATCATCAAGCACGGCAAGAAGGGCTCGATCGCTTACACGGCCGACAAGAAGGCCTATAAGGTCGAGTCGTATCACATCAAGCTGCTGAAGTCGTTCGGTGGCGGCGATGCGTATGGCAGCGCCTTCGTCTATGGCCTGCTCGCAGGCTGGACGGTGCCGCAGGCACTGCAGCACGGCACGGCACATGCCGCTATGGTCGTCGCAAGCCACAGCTGTTCGGATGCCATGCAGACGGTCGAGCAGATTGACGCCTTCATGCAGGAACATAAAGACGAGAAAGTCATCACGGAATTGGATTGGGAGGCAGCATTATGAGATTCGGTCGCTTAGGTCAGCTCAAGCACGGCTACAATGCAATGACGACGCGCGAGAGTGACATGCTCATGGATATCGGTTACCAGGAGATGGATGAGAACGAGATCGTTGAGTTCGAAGATCCCCTCCAGGAGACGGCCTTCGTCATCACGACGGGCGATGTGGAGATCTGCTGGAATGGCAAGAAAGAGCTCATGCATCGCGAGTCGCTGCTCGACGAGAACCCGTACTGCCTGCACGTGCCGCACGGCGTCAAGGTCGTCGTCAAGGCCCTGAAGAAATCGGAGCTCCTGATCCAGAAGACGCTCAACGACCGTGACTTTGAGCCGGTCTTCTACCGTCCGAAAGATGTCCAGGCTGACGTTTTCGGCGGCGGCGTATGGCAGGGCACGGCAGAGCGCACGGTCCGCACGATCTTCGATTACGACAATGCGCCGTACTCCAACATGGTCAACGGCGAAGTCATCATGACGCCGGGCTGCTGGACGGGCTACACGCCGCACAATCATCCGCAGCCGGAAGTCTACACCTACAAAGTCGACCGTCCGCAGGGCTTTGGCTGTGCGTTCATCGGCGATAACGTCTTCAAGATCGAGGACAACACCTGGTCGGAGATCTCGGGCGGCTACATGCATCCGCAGTGCGCAGCTCCTGGCTATGCCATCTGGTACAGCTGGATGATTCGTCATCTCGACGGCGATCCGTGGAAGAAGACGCGCAATGACCTGCCGGAGCACACTTGGCTGCTCGAGCCGGATGCCGATTCGAAGATCTGGCAGCCGCACAAGAAGTGATAGCGTATCCGCGACGTGGTGAAACGTGGCATAGTGGAGGGGATTCCAATGGCTAAGACAATCAGACTCACGGTAGCACAGGCTCTCGTGAAGTTCCTCAATAATCAGTATGTAGAATTTGACGGCAAGGAAGTGCCGATGTTCGAAGGCATCTTCGGCATCTTCGGCCACGGCAATGTCATCGGCATCGGCCAGGCTCTCGAAGAGGATCCGGGCCATCTGATCATGCGCATGGGCCGCAATGAGCAGGGCATGGCACACGCAGCGATGGGCTTTGCAAAGCAGAAGCGCCGCAAGCAGATGTACGCCTGCACGTCTTCTGTCGGCCCGGGCGCTGCCAACATGGTCACGGCAGCTGCTACGGCTACGGCAAACTGCATCCCAGTCCTGTTCCTGCCGGGCGACACGTACGCTGACCGCCAGCCGGATCCGGTACTCCAGCAGATGGAGCAGACGGTAAGCCTGACGACGACGACGAACGACGCTTTCCGCGCCGTCTGCAAATACTGGGACCGCGTCACGCGTCCTGAGATCCTCATGACGGCCTGCATCAATGCGATGCGCGTCCTGACGGACCCGGCTGAGACGGGGGCTGTCTGCATCGCTCTGCCGCAGGATGTCGAGGGCGAGGCTTGGGATTATCCTGAGTACTTCTTCCAGAAGCGCGTCCATCACATCGACCGCGTAAAGCCGACGGAACGTGCCATCGAAGAGGCTGTCAAGGCCATCGCGAAGGCTGAGCGTCCGCTGATGATCTTCGGTGGCGGCGTCAAGTACTCTGAGGCAGAGGCGGTATTCCAGAAGTTCGCTGAGAAGTACGGCATCCCGTTCGGCGAGACGCAGGCCGGCAAGGGCACGATTACGTGGGAGCATGAGCTCAACATGGGCGGCGTCGGCGAGACGGGCGGCCTTGCAGCCAACACGCTTGCAAAAGACGCAGATGTCGTCATCGGCGTCGGCACGCGCTACACGGACTTCACGACGTCTTCCAAGTGGATCTTCCAGAACCCGAACGTCCAGTACGTCAACATCAACGTCTCCCGCTTCCATGCCTACAAGCTCGATGGCATCCAGGTTGTCGGCGATGCCGGCGCAGCACTTGAGATGCTCGATGAGGCCCTCGGCAAGACGGGCTACCATGTGTCGGATGCCTATGCTGCGGACATCAAGGCAGCCAAGGAAGCCTACACGAAGGAAGTCGAGCGCGTCTTCCACATCCAGTTCGGCGACAACTTCGTACCGGAAGTCGACGATGATTTCGACTACAAGGCAGCAGAGAAAGCCTATAAAGAAGCAGTCGGCGAGACCTTGCCGCAGACGCGCGTCCTCGGCCTGCTCGAGGAGCACATGGACAAGAACGGCATCATCGTCGGTGCATCGGGCTCCCTGCCGGGCGACCTGCAGCGCGTATGGCGTCCGAAGACGGTCGGCAGCTACCATGTCGAGTACGGCTTCTCCTGCATGGGTTATGAAGTAAATGCGGCACTCGGTGTCAAGCTCGCTGAGCCGGAGCGCGAAGTCTACGCTCTCGTCGGCGACTACGCTTACATGATGCTCCATTCGGAACTGCCGACGTCCATCGCTGAGGGCAAGAAGATCAACGTCATCCTGTTCGACAACATGCAGGGCGGCTGCATCAACAACCTCGAGATCGGCCACGGCCAGGGCAGCTACGGCACGGAGTTCCGTTTCCGCAACGAGAAGACGGGCCAGCTCGACGGTGCCTATGTACCGGTTGACTTCGCCATGAACGCCGCTTCCTACGGCTGCAAGAGCTACACGGCTCACACCGAGGAAGAGCTCATCGCAGCTATCGAGGATGCCAAGAAGCAGAAGGTCTCGACGCTCATCGACTGCAAGGTCATGCCGAAGACGATGGTCCATGGCTACGGTGACTGGTGGCGTGTCGGCGTCGCACAGGTCTCCAAGAGCAAGAAGATCCACGACTGCTACGAGAATCTCATGAAGCCGCATTACGATGCAGCTCGCAAGTATTGATCCGTTTCCTTGTGTATAGAGGGCACCTGCCGCGCCTGCGGCAGGAAGGCCCTGTTGTATAAATTGAATTTTGGGGGTTTATCAAATGGCTAATATCAAACTTGGCATCGCTCCGATTGCTTGGACGAACGACGACATGCCGGACCTCGGCAAAGAGAACACGTTTGAACAGTGTGTCAGCGAGATGGCTCTGGCTGGCTTCACGGGCTGCGAGATCGGCAACAAGTACCCGAAAGATCCGGCTGTCCTCAAGAAGGCACTTGACCTGCGCGGACTCCAGATCGCCAGCGCATGGTTCAGCTCCTACCTCCTCACGCAGCCGTACGAGCAGGTCGAGAAAGACTTCATCAAGCACTGCGAATTCCTCAAGGCCATGGGCGCAAAGTTCTGCAACGTAGCAGAGCAGGGCACGAGTGTCCAGGGCAAGCTCGACAAGGCTGTCTTCCGCGACAAGCCGCACAACACGGAAGAGCAGTGGAAGACGCTTGCTGAAGGCCTCAACAAGCTCGGCGCTGTCGCCAAGAAGATCGGTCTGACGATGACGTACCATCATCATATGGGCACCTGCGTCCAGACGACGGAAGAGATCGACCGCCTCATGGAGATGACGGATCCGGATCTCGTCTTCCTGCTCTACGATACGGGCCATCTCGTCTGCTCCGGTGAGGACCCGATCTACATCCTCAAGAAGTACCTGCCGCGTATCCGCCACGTGCACCTCAAGGACATCCGCATGGATATCCGCAACAAGGTCAAGGAAGAGAACATGAGCTTCCTCGCCGGTGTCCGCGCTGGCATGTTCACGGTACCGGGCGATGGCGACTTCGACTTCGGCCCTGTCTTCGACATCATCAACGACAGCGACTACGATGGCTGGTTCATCGTCGAAGCTGAGCAGGATCCGGCAAAGGCCAACCCGCTCGAGTACGCGATCAAGGCTCGCAAGTACATCAAGGAAAAAGCACATATCTGATTGCCAGAAGGCATCGGATTTCCAGAAGGCTGCTCTCCTGTCCACCATGGGCAGGGGAGCCCTTTTTTTCTGCCGGTTCACCTTTCCTCTTGGAATCATCTAGAAAGGAATTATCCCCATGGGCATCAGCATGATTGTCTTCAGCCTGATACTTTTGATGTTCTTCGCGTATCGTGGCTATTCCATCATCTTCATCGCACCGATTTTCGCCGTCGTCGCCGCCATTGGCAGCGGCCACGCCTCCATGCCGGTCTACAGTGAGATCTACATGACGAAGGCCGCGGAGTACATCAAGACGTATTACCCCGTATTCCTGCTCGGCGCCGTCTTCGCCAAGATCATGGAGCAGGGCGGGCTTGCGGCGGCCGTGGCCGACAAGATCGTCTCGGCGCTGGGCCGCGACAAGGCCATTCTGGCCGTACTGCTCGGATGCGGCGTCCTGACGTACGGCGGCCTCTCTGTCTTCGTCGTCGCCTTTGTCATGTACCCATTTGCGGCCATCCTCTTCAAGCAGGCTGATATCCCGAAGCGTCTGTTGCCGGGGCTGCTCTGGATGGGTATCTTCACCTACAGCATGGTGGCCATCCCAGGCACACCGCAGATCCAGAACATCATCCCGACGTCGTTCTTTGGCACTTCGACCTGGTCGGCTCCGGTGCTCGGCCTCATCGGTGCCGTGCTCTACTTCGGACTGGCCTGGGGATGGATCAGCTATCGCCACAAGAAGCTCAAGGCGAAAGGCGAGGGTTACGGCCACCACGTGCTCAATGAGCCGGAAGAGTCGCGGGAGGCTCTGCCGGACTGGCGCCTATCCTCGCTGCCGCTGCTCCTCGTCATCGTGCTGAACCTCCTGATCAGCAATCCGTTCCACTGGGATTGGGCGTATCACTGGGATTCTGAAAGCCTCGACAGTTTCATCCCACTGCACCTCTCCCTGCTCGCGGGCGGCGTCGACAAGGTGCAGGCCATCTGGTCCATCAATGCGGCTCTTATCGTGAGCTCCATCGTCGCGGCCATCATCGGCCGCAGACGGCTGAGACTCAAGGGCGGTCTCTCAAAGCCCATCAACACGGGAGCCATCGGCTCGACGACGGCCATCCTCAACGTAGCTTCAGGCTACGCCTACGGCTGTGTCATCGCAGCCTTGCCAGCCTTCACGATCATCAAGGAAGCATTGCTCGGCCTGCACCTCGGCGACGGCCCGCTGATGTCTGCCATCGTGACGACGGGCATCATGACGGGCGTCACGGGCTCTTCCTCGGGCGGCATGACGATTGCCCTCGGCATGCTCGGACAGGAGTGGCTGGCCTGGGCGCAGCAGATCGGCATGAGTGCAGATGTCCTGCACCGCATCATCTGCATGGCCTCTGAGTGCATCGACACCGTGCCGCAGTCGGGCGCACTCGTCACACTGCTCGCCGTCTGCGGCCTGACGCATCGCGAGTCGTATTACGACGTTGTGATCCTGACGCTTCTGAAGACGCTTGTCGTCTTCGCCTGCCTGGGCGTCTACCTGATGACAGGTATTGAATGACGAGCAGCAGAAATTGAGACGCTAGAAAAAGGAGGATGTCTCATATGGACGAAGCGACAAAACGAAAGACGTATTTCCTGTTGGCGGCGACGACGATCATCTGGGGCATCCAGCCGCTCTGCATCAAGTGGCTCGTGACGACCTGGTCGCCTGTGACGATCACGGCCATGCGCTACTACCTGATTGGCACGACGCTCCTGGCACTCTCCGTCTACCGCGGCGAGCGCCTGCTGCCGCCGCGCAGCTGCCTCCTCGGTCTCTTCTTCATGGGGGTCACGGGCATTGGGCTCAATAATGTCATGCAGTTCACGGGCCTTGCTATCTCGACGGTGACGAACTGCACGCTGATCGCGGCGGCCAGCCCCGCCATCACGGCATTCATGGCGGTCATCTTCGTGCGCGAGCGGCTGAGCCTGCTGGCCTGGGGAGGCATCGTCCTGTCCTTCCTCGGCGCGCTGCTCGTCATCAGCCACGGCTCGCTCAACGTGATCCAGACGATGTCGTTCAATGCAGGCGATATCCTCTTCCTGCTCGCGCAGGTGGCCTGGACGACGTATTCTCTGATTGCCCTGAAGATCATGCGCCGTATGTCTGCGCTTCAGACGACGGGCTGGGCCGGGCTCTTCGGTGCCTTCATCGTGACGGGCTACGGCCTAGTGACGGGGCGGTTCGCGCCCGTCATGCTGACGCCCACGCTCTGGATTGCGTTCTTCTACACGGTCATCTTCGGCGGCATCATGGCGATGCTCTTCTGGAACATCGGCGTGCACAATACCGGTGCCAGCGTCACCTCCATCTTCCAGAACATCACGCCAGTCGTCGGCATGATCGGCGGTGTCCTCTGCTTCGGCGAGGTCATCGGCATCATGGAACTGCTCGGCGCAGCGGCCATCTTTGGTGGCGTCTACCTGACGACACATGGCGGCCTTCGGTGAGTCGGCCCTCAGAGAGATTACTAGAAAAGCGGTCAGATGCATGGCGTTTGACCGCTTTTCTTATTGTTTCAGAGGCAAAAAACAATATTTTATAGCAAGATAATTCGCCTTCATAAAGATAGCCCCAAGAAAGCATTAAAAATGCTAAGAAAAATAACAAAAGAAAATCATAACATACTCAAGAAAGACAAGAAAGTATAGATGAAATAGTTCGAAAAATATTAATATAGTATATAGAT